>Ga0187886_1000649_pt1 | contig 39173 bp, 37 predicted proteins | sample June2016WEW_20_1_FD_133001 | JGI IMG/M metagenome (GOLD analysis project Ga0187886, IMG submission 133001) | Peatland microbial communities from SPRUCE experiment site at the Marcell Experimental Forest, Minnesota, USA - June2016WEW_20_150 | ecosystem: Environmental > Terrestrial > Soil >...
CGCGGCTTGCCGCGGGGAGCCGCTCGTGGGGGTTCCAGAGGGGGCATGCCCCCTTGGTCGCAGGGCGGGGTCCATGCCCCGCCCGAGAAGGGGGGCAGGGCGACCGGGTCTTCCCGGTGCCCGTTGGAGGGGGAACGCGAAGCGGTCCCCCCCCAAAGTTGACTGAGCGTCACGAATATCAGGGCCGCATAAATGATCGCGGAGTCCTTGGGTGTCGTCGCATAGGCTTTGGGCCTGATGATGAACCGTTTGACGATGAAAAACATGACCCCGCCAAGGACGAGGATGGCGAAGACGTCGACGGCGAGCGAGAAGAAATCGGCGAGAGCGCCCTAGCCGAAGAGAAAAAAATTCGGGAGAAATCCCTCGAGCGTATGGTTGATCGTCATCGTGTCGAACGTCAAGGCGCCATAAAAAATACAAACGTGCATGAAACCCGTGAACAGCCGCTCGTTTTTCAGCGTACAGCGCTGGAAGATGATCCGGCTCAGGGCCTGGACGACGCGTTTCGCTATATGATCAAACCGGTTTTCGGGCCGGCCGGCGCGGACGATTCTCTAACGGCGGTAAAGAGGTGTCAGGAAAAGAGCGGCCGTCGCCAAGATGATCAAGAAGAAAATGATTTTTTCCGGAATAGAAAGCATCGTGATCCCTCGATTTCTTCTTTGCGAATTTTGGCGCGTGTATTTTCCAATCATTCGCCGCTCAAGTCAAGACGAGGTCGATGAGTCAAGACGGGGGAGCGGGAATTGTGGCTGCGGCACGGGAATATGTTAGAATTTAAGGGATTTCGATATTCATCGAACCGGGAGGCAGGAGAATGGTCACGAAGAAAGACATCGCCGTCATCGGCGGCGGGCCGGGCGGATATGTGGCGGCGATCCGCTGCGCGCAGCTCAAGAAGAGAGTCGTCGTATTCGAAGAAGACGCGGTCGGCGGCACATGCATGAACTACGGCTGCATTCCTACGAAGCATCTCCTCCATCAAACCAAGATCTTCAAGGAGATCAAAGCGAGCAAGATGCTGGACGGTCCCGTGGGCCAGATCTCTTGTCACTGGCCGCGGATTCAGGAAGACAAAAGGAAGGTCGTGACCCGGCTCGTGCGCGGCGTGGAATTCCTGTTCGAGCGATACGGGATCGAGTTGGTCAGAACGAAAGCCGGGCTCAAGGACGAACGGACGATCGTCACCATGGCCGGCGGCGTCGAGAAGACCTATGAAGCGGATCGCATCATCCTGGCGACGGGCAGCCGCGCGGCCGAGCTGCCTTTTCTGAAAATTGACGGGAGTTTGGTCGTGACGAGCCGCGAGACGCTGGAATTCGGACGAATTCCGAAACGCCTCCTCGTCGTCGGCGCGGGAGCCATCGGCATCGAGATGGGGTCGATCTACGCTCGCCTGGGAACGGACGTCACGATCCTCGAGATCATGCCCACCGTGTTGCCCGGCTGCGACCGGGAGATGGGAGCCCGGCTGGAGATCGCCCTGAAAAAGGAGGGTTTGAAGGTTTTCACCCAGATGAGAATCGAAGCTTGCCGGAAAGGCGAGGGCGGGGTCGTCTTGACGGGGACGAACCTGAAGGATCAGGCGCCGTTCGAGTTCGAGGCTGAGCACGTCCTTCTGGCCGCGGGACGAAAAGCCAACGCGGATCGGATTCACGCCGGCTCGCCGTTCGTCGCCGTGAATGGATTTGGATGCGTCGAGGTCAACCCGAGACTCGAGACGAATATTCCCGGCATTTACGCCGTCGGCGATCTCGTCGGCGGCAAGCTCCTCGCTCATAAAGCGTCGCATGAAGGCCTGGCCGCCGCGGCCAATGCCTGCGGCGGGAGCGAATCCGTCGATGACCGAGCGATTCCCATGGCCGTTTTCACCGACCCCGAATTCGCCTCTGTCGGATGGACGGAAGAAGAGGCCCGCCGGCAGACCGACCGGCTCCATATTGGCGTCTTCTCTTTTCAAGCCAATGGACGAGCCTTGACTATGGACAGTCCCGAAGGACAGGTCAAGATCATCGCCGGCCACGACGACCGTATCCTGGGCGCCCATATCCTCGGACCGTCCGCGAGCGATCTCATCGCCGAATTGACGCTGGCCCTCCGTCTCGGACTCAAGGTCCGCGACGTAGCCGGGACGATCCATATTCATCCCACGCTCAGCGAAGCCGTCATGGAAGCGGCGCTCAAAGTCAACGGTGAAGCGATCCATGCCCTGAATTGAACCGCGATTGCAAAAAACCGGGTGTTCACATAAAATGGCTGGGCGCAGAGATGGATGAGGATGGAGCTTTTTCTCGTTTTTTTGATTTTCGGTCTTATGGGCGTCGTCATGATCTCCATGAACGCTCTGTTCGGGCCGAAGAAGACCAACCCGGCCAAGGAACAGCCTTTTGAATGCGGCAATCCGCCGCTCCAGGACGGAATCAAGACGTTTCCGGTAAAATTCTCATTGGTCGCGTTTCTTTTCCTTCTCTTTGACGTCGAAGCCGTTTTTTTCTTTCCCTGGGCGCTGATCTTCAAGGAAAAGAAGGGCCCGGCGCTGGCGGTTATTCTGATATACGCCGGCATTCTCGCGGCCGGGTTTATTTACGCCTGGAAAAAGGGCGCGTTCGACTGGGAATGATATCGATGCCGGGCCATTTTGTGACGACCCGTTTCAACCACGTCCTGGGCTGGGCGAGAAAGTTCTCGCTGTTCCATTATCCCTATGTCACGGCCTGTTGCGGGATGGAATACATGTCCACGGCCTGCGCTCATTTCGACATCGACCGTTTCGGCGCCGGGATGACCCGTTTTTCGCCAAGGCAATCCGACCTTCTTTTGGTCGTCGGCACGGTCACCCAGAAGCTCGCGCCGGTCCTCAAGACCGTCTATGACCAGATGACCGAGCCCAAATGGGTCATCGCTTTCGGGGCCTGCGCCGTGAGCGGCGGCATTTACGACAACTACGCCGTCGTCCAGGGGATTGACCAAATCATTCCCGTCGACGTTTTCATCCCCGGCTGCCCGCCGCGGCCCGAGATGGTCCTGGACGGGCTTCTCAAACTCCAGGACAAGATCCAGAAACAGGAGCACGACTGGCGATGGAAGAGAAGAAAGCCCTAAGCGAACTCCAGAAGCGCTTTTCGGGGAACATCCTGGATGCGTCCGCTCCTTTAGGCGATGAAACGGTCGTCATCCGCAAAGACGCGCTTCTTGAAATCGCGGAATTTTTACGAAATCCCCCGTTCGCCTTCACGATGCTTCTGGATTTGACCTGCGTCGATTATCCCGACCGGCGGGATCGCTTTGAAATGGTCTATCATCTATTTTCACTGACCCTCAACGAGCGGATCAGGATCAAATTGGCGCTTCCGGAAAGCGCGGCCTCTGTCGCATCGCTGACCGGGCTCTGGAAAAACGCGGATTGGCTCGAGCGCGAAGCGTTCGACATGTTCGGCGTCCGCTTCGACGGCCATCCGGATTTGCGCCGCCTATTCATGGACGAAGGGTTCGCTGGCCACCCGCTCCGGAAAGACTATCCGCTGCGGAAGAGGCAGCCGGGGATCGCGCCGAGGACGTGATATGGCGCGCCTGGATAAAGAAAGCCCGGATAGCCTGCTGCTCCAGATGGGGCCGTCCCATCCGGCCATGCACGGCACGATCCGGATCAGTCTCGAACTCGACGGCGAACGAATCCTCCGTTCCGACGTGGAGGTCGGATATCTGCACCGGGGGTTCGAGAAGACCTGCGAGAACCGGACGTATTTCAATTTGCTGATCTACACGGACAGGTTGAATTATGTTTCGCCCTTGATCAACAACGTCGGATACGCGATGACGATCGAAAAGTTGATGGGCCTTCAGGTCCCCGAGCGAGCCCAGTTCATTCGGGTCCTCATGTCCGAGCTGTCCAGGATCTCCGATCACCTCACCTGCCTGGCCGCCATGGCCATGGAATGCGGCGCCTTCACGGTCTTCCTCTACAACATGAAAGCCCGCGAGTTCATTTGGGATGTCATCGAAGCGACGACCGGGGCGCGCATGACGACGTCTTATATCCGCGTCGGAGGCGTCCGCGCCGATCTTCATCCGGATTATCGAGTTGCCGTCCGGAAAGCGGTCGCGGAAACGCGAAAGGTGCTCAAGGACGTCCACGGCCTTCTCGATAAAAACAAGATTTTCCTCGACCGGACGAGAGACATCGCCGTGATGACGCCGGAAAACGCCATCGCCTACGGCTGGACGGGTCCCTGCCTCCGTTCGACGGGGGTCGCCTATGACGTCCGCAAGGCGCTTCCCTACCTGGTCTACGATCGGCTGCGCTTCGATATTCCCGTCGGAGACCGAGGCGATAATTTCGACCGGTACATGGTCCGGATGAGGGAAATGGAACAAAGTCTGAGGATCGTCGAGCAGTGCTTGGACTCGCTGCCTCCCTCCTCGGTGACGCGGGCGGCCGACGACCTTGAACCGGCCGAGGCGATCCTCGCCGCGCGAACGAAAAAGCCGCGGCGCGGGATCAGGCTTTCGCCGAATCTCGAGGGCTCGGAAAAAGCCGTCTATGGTGACATTCTGGCCGGCGACAATCGTTCGATCGTCCCGCCCAAGGAAGAAACCTATACGTCGATCGAGGGCTTGATTTCCCATTTTCAATTTTTCATGAAGGGCCACGGTCTCCGACCGCCCAAAGGCGAGGTCTATTTCTCCGTCGAAGGCGGCAACGGCGAGCTGGGGATTTATCTCGTCTCGGACGGCAGCGACCGGCCCTACCGCCTCCACCTGCGCGCGCCGTGCTTTCATGTCGTGGCGGCGCTCGAAGAGTTGATCCGGGGCCGCATGATCGCCGACGTCATTCCGACGTTCGGTTCGATGAACATGATCGGAGGGGAGTTGGACCGTTGAGCCGCGCATTTTCGCTTGCGTTGAAACAGAAGATCGACGAGACGCTGGCGCGCTATCCGGAAAAGCGGGCCGCCCTTCTTCCCGTCCTCCACCTCGTCCAGAACGAAACGGGCTTCATCTCCGCCGAGGACGAGCGGACGGTCGCTGCCCTTCTGGACATCAAGCCGATCATGGTCCGCGAGGTCGTGACGTTCTATACGATGTTCAACCAGAAGCCTCCGGGCCGCTTTCACATCCGGGTTTGTACTAACCTGAGCTGTTCGCTGGCCGGCGGAGAGAAGATGGTCGATTATCTCAAGACCAGACTGGGCCTTCAACCGGGCCAGACGACGCCGGACGGGAAATTCACGTTGACGGAAGTCGAATGCCTGGGGGGCTGCGACCAAGCCCCTTGCCTGATGGTCAATTTCGATCATTTTGGAAACCTGGACAGGGACAAGATCGAACGGCTCCTCGAAAGCTTGAAATGAATGCAGAACAGAAGATATTGACTCGGGATTTAGGTCCGGAGAACCTCCACCGGATAGACGTCTATCTTCAAAACGGCGGATACCGGGCCGTCAAAAAGGCTCTGACTCATTGCCAACCCGGGCCGATCCTCGAAGAAATCAAAAAATCCGGCTTGCGCGGCAGGGGAGGAGCGGGTTTTCCCACCGGGTTGAAGTGGAGTTTCGTCCCTCAAGAAACGGATACGGGGAAATATCTCTGCGTCAACGCCGATGAAGGCGAACCCGGGACGTTCAAAGATCGATTTATTCTAGGCCATCTCCCGCATCTCCTCATTGAAGGCGTCATTATCGCCTCCTATGCCGTCGGAATTCCTACCGCCTACGTGTATATCCGGGGGGAATACGAAACCCTCGCCCGGCGCCTGGAACTGGCGATAGATGAGGCCTATGAAAAAGGTTTCCTCGGAAAGGATATCTTGAAGAGCGGTTTCGACCTGGACCTATTCGTGCACCGCGGTGCCGGCGCTTATATCTGCGGAGAGGAAACGGCGCTCCTCGAGTCTCTCGAAGGGAAACGCGGATATCCGCGCCTCAAGCCTCCATTTCCAGCCAAGGTCGGCCTTTTTCAGAAGCCCACGGTGATCAACAATATTGAAACGCTGGCCAACGTCGCTCCTATTATTTTATACGGCGCGGACTGGTTTTTATCGCGAGGGCTGCCGAACGAAGGCGGGACCCGGCTTTTCGGCGTGAGCGGTGCCGTGACCAAGCCCGGCCTCTATGAGCTTCCTGTCGGAACGGGACTGCGGGAGATCATCTTCACCCACGCGGGCGGCCTCAAGCCGGGCCGAAAGCTCAAAGCGGTCATTCCGGGCGGGATGTCCGCGCCTCTTTTAAAAGCCGATGAGATCGACATCAAAATGGATGCGGATTCCGTAGCCGCCGTTGGATCAATGCTGGGCTCGGCCGCGATCATCGTCATCGACGATCGAACGCCGATTCTTACAGTGCTCAAAAAAATCGCGAGGTTTTACGCGCATGAATCCTGCGGACAATGCACGCCCTGCCGTTTAGGCTCGGCTTGGATCCTCAAGACCGTCGACCGCATGGCCGGGGGAGAAGGGGAACCCGGCGACATCGACGCGTTGGCGCGCCTTGCCGCCAATATCCAGGGAAGGTCGCTTTGTCCTTTGGGTGAGGCGGAGTCTTTGTCCGTTTTGTCGATCGCTCATAAGTTCAGGGATGAGCTCGAGGATTCCTTGAAGAATCGGGCGATCATCCAGGAATGAAGATGCCGAAGATCATCATAGATGGAATTTCCCTCGAGGTCGAGGAGGGAATGACCATCCTCAAGGCCGCCGAGCGGGTGGGCGTTCATGTGCCTCGTTTCTGTTATCATCCGGCTTTTGTCCCGGAAGGGAGCTGCCGTCTCTGCTATGTCGAGATCGAAGGCTGCTCCAAGCTGGAACTCAGTTGCTCGACCGTGGTTAAGGACGGGATGAACATCGCGACCCGGAGTCCGCGCGCGGTCGCGGCGCGGCGCAGCGTTTTGGAATTTCTTTTGGCCGAACACCCGCTGGATTGCCCGATTTGCGACAAAGCCGGCGAGTGCAAACTCCAGGACTACGCCTGGGAGCACGGCCTTGTGGAAAGCGAGTTCCGAGAAGTCAAGGAAAAGCGGGAGAAGAAGATTCCTATCGCAGCGAGGCTCGTCCTCGACCGGGAGCGATGTGTTTTGTGCACGCGCTGCGTCAGATTTCTCGAAGAGATCACGGCGACGCGCGAGCTCGGCCTTTTCGAACGGGGCATTCGCGCCGAGGTCTCGACCTACCATGGGGAACTCGTTCAAACCCATTACTCGGGCAACCTCGCGGACCTGTGTCCCGTCGGCGCGATCACGGACACGGAATTCCGCTTCAAGGCCCGCACCTGGTTCCTGGCTCCGGCGGAATCGATCTGCCCTCTCTGCAGCCGCGGCTGCCATATATATATCGACTATCATTCCGGTTTTCCTCGTCAGCCGGGATCAGCGAAGGTCTATAGGATTCGCCCGCGCGTCAACGATGCCGTCAACGGACCGTGGATCTGCGACATGGGGCGGTACGGATTCGTCGATCGGCAACAAAATAACCGCTGGTCGAAACTCTGCTGGAACAAAAGGGATCCGAAGACCGAGTTGAACTGGGAGAAAGCTTTGGATCTGATCGCGGCAAGAATCCGAAGCCTGCGGGAGGGGGAAGGGAAGCCTCCGGGCCGGATCACGATGATCCTCACGTCGTGGCTGACCAACGAAGAGCTCTATTTAATAAAAAAGATGTTTCAACAGGAGTTGAACGTAACGGATATTTATTTCGCCGACCCGAAGCCCGGCGCCGGAGACGACTTTCTGCTCCGGCCCGAGCGCTCTCCCAATCGAAGAGGCGCGCTGGAAATGGGATATGATCTCAAGCCGGTCGTCATGGAGACGGCGGTTCGCGACACCGACATGCTCTTGGTTTTCGGCCCTTTCATCGGCGAGTCTTTCACGGCGGAAGAGATGAAGGATGTTATCGTTGACATCCCCGCCAAAATCCTCATTACGTCGCACGAGAGCGGGCTTGAATCCCTGTTCGATTTTGTTTTGCCGTCCGCTTTCATCTCCGAGAAAAGCGGCTCGCTGACGAACATCGACGGCCGTATTCAAAAATTTCGAGCGGCCGTCCCTCAGTCCGGCTCCGCCAAGCCGGAATGGGAAATTCTCTTGGAGTTGGCGAAAGCCCTGCCCGTGTTCGCTGACCGGCTCGGCCGATGGAAGGACCCGTTTTCCATTTTCGAGGACATGGGCAAGGAGGTTCCGTTTTTCGGAATACGGACATGACGGACCTCGGCATTGTTCTGATCAAGATCGTTTTGGCCCTCACCTGGTTCTTGCTCCTGACGCTCTTTTTGACTTGGGTCGAGCGGAAGGAAAGCGCCGTCATTCAGGACCGGATCGGGGCCAACCGGGCTTCGATTTTCGGACTTCGCCTCCTCGGGCTGTTTCAGCCGTTCGCCGACGCCATCAAGATGATTTTCAAGGAGGATTTCGTCCCTGCTTTTTCGAGGAAGTTCCTTCACACACTGGCGCCCTTTTTGTCTTTCTTTTTCGTCGCCGTCGCTATTGCGGCCGTGCCGTTCGGCGACGATATCCGCGTCGCCGGAAAGACGATCAGCCTTCAAATCTTCGACTCCGATATCGGCCTCCTTTTTGTTTTAGCCATGCTCTCCATGGGCATTTACGGTATTTTGATCGGCGGCTGGGCATCCAATAGCAAGTTCGCCCTTCTGGGCGGACTTCGCGGAGCCGCGCAACTCGTCTCATACGAAGTGGCGATGGGGTTATCGCTTGTCGGCATGATCATGGTCTATCCATCGCTCCGGATGTCCGCGATCGTCCGGGCCCAAGGCAGGCTCTTGTTCGGATTTCTGCCGGCCTGGGGGGTCTTTCTCCAGCCTCTCGGCTTCCTCGTTTTCTTTTGCGCCGCGCTGGCGGAGACCAAACGCGTTCCGTTCGACCTCCCGGAGGGAGAATCCGAGATCATCGGCTTTTTCACGGAATATGGCGGGCTGAAATGGGGCTTGTTCATGATGACGGATTTCATGGAAATCATTATCGTCTCCTGCTTGCTGACGACGCTTTTTTTCGGAGGCTGGCAGGCTCCGGGGCTCGGCCCGGGCGGGATGCATTTCCCATGGGGATGGACCTGGCCCCTCGCCCCCTGGCTCGTGTCGCTCCTCCAGGTGGCGGTTTTCAATCTCAAAGTTCTCTTTTTCTGCTGGCTGCAGATCCTGATCCGATGGACATTTCCGCGGATGCGCTATGACCAACTCATGGACCTGGGCTGGAAACTGCTCGTTCCGCTCGGGCTCCTGAATATTCTGGGCACGGGCTTCCTGATGAGTTTGTGACATGATCAAGGCGCTCGGCTATTTCATGGAACTGATCAAAGGGATCGCGATCACGGCGCGGCATTTCGTCGTGAATATGGGATTCCATACGCTGAAGTTCGTCGGCATCAAGACGAAGCGCCGGGGCGCCGTGACGATTCAATATCCCGAACAGAAAAAAGATCTGGCCCGCCGCCACCGCAGTTTGCACCGGCTGATGACGCGTGCGGACGGAAAGCCCCGCTGCGTGGCTTGCTTCCTATGCGCTACGGTCTGTCCCTCGGAATGCATCGCGATCGAAGCCGCTGAAGATCCTGACCCCGAGATCCAGAAATATCCCGCGGCGTTCGTCATCGACCTTAATCGCTGTTGTTTCTGCGGATTCTGCGTGGAGGCCTGCCCGGAGGACGCAATCCGCATGGACACGGCTGAAATCGACCTGGCCGAATATTCACATGAAGACCTGATCTACCGCCTCGACAGGCTTCTGGACGGCAAAGATTGAGCGGCGGGAACGGGCCGGTCGCATTGACTTTAGCCTCGAAACGCATATAATACTAACCTTTTATAAATCATAAGGAGGTTTTCGCGCATGAAAAAAGTGACCGTCGAGGAATTGCTCAAGAAGGCCGAGCAGCCCTCTAAGGATGCCCCCCGCCTTCATAAGTTCTACAAAGGCAAAATGGGCGTATCGGTGAAGTGCCGCGTCCGGGACTTCAATGATTTTGCCATCTGGTACACGCCCGGCGTCGCCGCGGTCTGCAAGGAGATCCAGGCCGACCGGGAAAAAGTTTACGAATACACGAACAAATGGAACAACGTGGCCGTCATCAGCGACGGCACGCGCGTGCTAGGGCTGGGCGACATCGGCCCAGAGGCCGGGCTTCCGGTCATGGAGGGCAAGGGCCTGCTCTACAAGTACTTGGGCGGCGTGGACGCGTTTCCGCTCTGCTTGAACGAGAAGGACCCGGACAAGATCATCGATATCTGCAAAGCGCTCCAGCCTTCCTTCGGAGGCTTTAATCTCGAGGACATTTCCCAACCGAAGTGCTTCAAGATTCTCGACACGCTGCGGACCGCGTGCGAAATCCCCGTCTGGCACGACGACCAGCAGGGGACGGCTTGCGTCACGGTGGCCGGTTTGATCAACGCTCTCAAGATCGTCAAAAAAGATATCCAAGCGGTTAAGTGCACGATCATCGGCTCCGGCGCTTCGGGAATCGCCATCGCCCGTTTGATGATGAAAGCGGGATTCAGCCCCGAGAATATGATGTCGGTCGATACCAAGGGGATCCTCTCCCGCGATCGCGCGGATCGCGAGACGCTGCAGACGAAATTCAAGGAGAAATGGGATATTTGCATGCGGACGAATCCCCAATGCCGGCACGGACAGGTTCCCGACGCCATTAAAGGCGCGGACGTGCTCGTGTGCTGTTCGACGCCCGGACCCGGAACCATCAAGGCCGAGTGGATCAAAACCATGGCGCCCAACTCCATCGTTTTTGCCGAAGCCAATCCGGTGCCCGAGATATGGCCGTGGGAAGCCAAGGAGGCAGGCGCCCGCGTCGTTGCGACGGGCCGGTCGGACTTCCCGAACCAAGTCAATAACTCATTGGGATTCCCCGGCATTTTCCGCGGTGCGCTCGACGTCAGGGCCAAGACGATCACGGACGAGATGTGTATCGCCGCCGCAAAAGAGCTGGCCAAGGTCGCCGAGGACAAAGGCATCCATGAGGAATATATCATCCCCAATATGGACGAGTGGGAAGTCTTCCCGCGCGAGGCCGTGGCTGTCGGATCGAAAGCCATCGAACAGGGCGTGGCCCGTTTTAAGTTCTCGGCCGCTGAACGCTTCAAAATGGCCGAAGAGGCCATCCGGAACTCCCGGAACGAAGTCCAGTGGATGATGAAGGAAGGATTCATCCTCGACCCCGATAAATAAGGAATTCCGACGAGAAAAAAATAGGCATTTGAGTTGACTTTTAGCTGAAAATATGCTATTTCTTGGGTGCTGATAATCAAGGTTAAAGCCTATTGATTTCAGCGTCCCAACGAGGTAAATAGAAAAGGGTAATTATTTTTTTGACAAGATAAAAAAATCATGAGAAGGAGGTACAATTCATGAAAGGTTTTAAGAAGAATCTTGTCCTCGTGTTGGCGATCGCTGTCGTGCTGTCGGCCTGCAAAGCGCCCACCCAGCAGATCAACGACGTCAAGGCCGCTATCGAAGACGTGACGAAAGCCGGCGCCGATAAATACGCCGCCGACGATCTCAAGAAGCTGAACGCCGATTTGACGGCCGCTCTGGACGAAGTCGCCGCCCAAGAGAAAAAGTTCTTCAAGAAATTCGGGACGGCCAAGGAAATGCTGACCAAGTTGGCCGGCGATGTCGAGGCTTTAAAGACGGCCCTTCCCGCCAAGATTGAGGCGGCCAGGCTCGCGGCGATCCAGCTGCAGGGCGAAGCCAAGACCGCCATCGATCAGGCCAAGGCCCTTCTCGCCAAGGCTCCCACCGGCAAAGGGACGAAGAAAGACATCGATGCGATGAAGGAAGACTTGAAGGGCGCCGAAACGGCTTTTGCCGACATTCAGAAGGCCCTCGACGCCAAGGATTATATCGCCGCCGCCAATACGGCCAAGTCCGTCAAGGATAAAGCCGTGGCGATTTCCGATCAAGTCAAGGCCGCTATCGAAAAAGTGACGGGCAAGAAAATCAACTGAGCCTCGTTCACTGGTCCGGTAGTGAGTTCTTTTGAAGACGCTCTCAAACATTAGAGCTTCCTTACTACTCGGATGTGTTTTTTTTACATTAGCGTGTAGTACGCCGCCGGCTCCTCCAGAGGCCCAGAAGGCCGAGAGCCTGACACAGGAACTCTGGAGGGCCGGCGCTTCATTTTATGACGAAAGAAGCTATATCCTTTTCAAGCAGGAGCTGAAAGCCGGGCAGGCTCATCTCGCCTGCGAAAATTCAAAATTCGGCTGGTTCCGAAATTATGGAGCCGTTCAAATCGAGTTCAGAAAGATCTTGAAGAGGGGCGAGGATCTTCTCCTCAAAATCCAGGAGCTCAAAAGCTCAAAATCCAAATTTTATGCGGATCAAGCCGACGCGCTTACGGCCCATGTCGTTCATCTCAAGCAGATGACCAATTACTTCAATGAGAACGGCGCCGTGAGGAAGAGCCTGGCCCAAGCGGAGATCAAGCTGGCTGTCTTGGAAAAACTTATTGGGAACGAGCACTATGAACCTGCTGGAGAATGTCTATCAGATGCCCAGGATTGCATCCGACAGGCAGAGCAGTCCATGGCCGGCGTTCTCAGCCGCTATATGGACAGGAAAGAGCTTGGAAGATGGCGGAAATGGGCCGATGAAACGATTTCCGAATCCCGGACTGAGGGGACGGTCGCGGTGATCGTGAACAAGCTGGAGCGGAAACTGACGATCTATAAGAAAGGGATGATAGTGGCCAGCTTCGATATCGCCTTGGGCCGCTACGGGCTATCGGACAAACTCTATTCGGGGGACGAGGCGACGCCCGAAGGGAAATATCAGATCACAAAAAGGATTCCCGGAGGATCTTTTTACAAGGCGCTGCTGATCAATTATCCGAACGAAGATGATGCGCAGGCTTTTGCCCTGGCCAAGAAAAAGGGGCTAGTGCCGGCTCATGCCGGTATTGGAAGCTTTATCGAGATCCATGGCGGAGGGAAAGACAACCTGACCAAAGGATGCGTCGGGCTGGAAGACCGGGACATGGATATCGTTTATAAATGGGCCGAAGTGGGGACTCCCGTGACGATCGTGGGGGCCATATCCAGCGAGAACACGATTCTGTCCGAGGTCAAGAAATTCGGTAAAAATGGCTAAAAAGAATTTGATTCGAATGCTGATCTTCCTGGCGGGGATCGTGATCTGTCTGGAGATCGTGGGCTATGGGCTCGAGATCTTCAGCTTGTCCAGAAGATCGAGGGAAGATCTTGTCGCCTCAAAGGCGCGAAAAAGCCTCAAAGAAGTTCAAGAGGCGAATGCCCTCCTGGTCAACAGGATCAAGTCTCTTTCGCCAAAAGGAATTTACATCGTCATCGACACCGCGGAGAACAGGCTTTATGTCATGAACGGACCGAATGTGGCGAAAGAAGTCGTCGTCTCGTGCGGATCAGGAGATATCCTTCAGGAACCCGGAGGGGCTCGAAAATGGATATTTGACACCCCCCGCGGCGAATTCAGCGTCTCTTCCAAGCTCGTCAATCCGACCTGGATCAAGCCGGATTGGGCGTTCATCGAGGAGGGAGAGAAACCGCCGCAGGATTATAATAAAAGGATCGATAATGATTCTTTGGGGGAATATGCTCTCGGGTTCGGCGACGGATATTTCATTCATGGAACGCTCTATACGAGACTGCTGGGACGAAACGTCACGCACGGCTGCGTCCGGGTCGGCGATAAAGATTTAAAAGAGGTTTTTCAAGCCGTAATGATGGGCGCTAAGATTTTTATTTTTTGATATCGATGATGAAAAAACGGGCGGCCTTGATGATGATGCTCGGGTTCTTCGCGATCGCTTTGAAAGCACAGAACGCGAGCGTGGGAGACGAGCAAAACAAGCTTCTTGAAAATGAATTGACCTTGGCCCGGAAAGCGGCTTCGTACGTGATCATCAATCTTCAAGACAAGAGCATTTCCTTGAAAGCCAAAGGGATCGTTCTTCGGAAATGGGGCATTCAAAGTTCGAAATCGTGGGGTCGACCGGTGGGCCCTGCCCCATATAAAATGACAAAAAAAAGTGCATTGTCTCAGCCCAAAAGGCCGGATATCACTCCCGGTCAAGAGGAAAAAAAGACCAAAGACAAAGAAAAAAAGGAGGCGTTTAACCTGGGCGTTCTCGAGCTGAAAGATATGCCCATTCATTATGATCTCTCTTTTGACGAAAATATTTACATCTCTGTCCGACCGAAAACCAAAAGGTTTTGGCCTTCGTTGATGAATATCGGAAAAACAATATCATGGTTCGCGTATCTTCCAATGAAGACGATTTGGCATGTCTTAAAGAAGAAGCCGTTCACGGAAATCGAAATCGTCATGAAGAACGAAAAAGATGCCCAAGGGGTTTACTGGTCATTTTTAGACGGGCAAAGCACAATTATTTACCAACCAAAAACCAACTAACGCATTTAATATTATCTATCTAGCTTAAAATAAACAAATTAAATATTTTATTTAAGTCTTAAAAATGCTTGACAAGAACGTACTAAGATAATATATTACTACTCTACTAAATTAGGAGGAATTAATCATGGCTAAAATAATTGGAATTGACTTAGGCACGACAAACTCGGTCGTAGCGGTCATGGAAGGCGATAATCCTACCGTCATCGCCAATGAAGAGGGCGGTCGAACGACCCCTTCCGTGGTCGCTTTCACCCAAAAAAACGAACGTCTCGTCGGCCAGGTGGCCAAGCGCCAGCGCGTCACCAACCCCGAGAATACGATTTATTCCATTAAAAGATTTATGGGCCGCCGTTACCAGGAGGTTCCGGGCGAAATCAAACAGGTTCCCTTCAAGGTCACGGAAGCGTCGAACGGTGATGTCCGGGTCGAAGCGCTTAACAAGAAATACTCTCCGCCGGAAATTTCAGCTTTGATCCTTCAAAAACTGAAAAAGGCGGCAGAGGATTATTTGGGGGAGAAAATTGAGAAGGCCGTCATTACCGTCCCCGCGTATTTCAACGACAGCCAAAGGAAAGCGACAAAAGACGCCGGCACGATCGCCGGCTTGGAAGTTGTCCGCATCATCAACGAACCCACTGCGGCCGCATTGGCCTACGGGATGGACAAAAAGAAGGACGAGACGATTGCCGTCTACGATTTTGGCGGCGGGACATTCGATATTTCCATCCTCGAAGTCGGAGAAGGCATCGTCGAGGTAAAGTCCACGAACGGAGACACCCACCTGGGTGGGGACGATATCGACCAGCGCGTTCAGGACTGGATCGTTGCTGAATTCAAGAAAGACGCGGGCATCGACTTGACCAAGGACAAGATGGCCATTCAAAGACTCAAAGAGGCGGCGGAAAAGGCCAAGATCGAACTCTCGACGACCATGGAGAGTGAGATCAATCTGCCGTTCATCACGGCCGACGCTTCGGGGCCGAAACACCTCTTGATGAAAATGACCCGGGCTAAACTTGAGCAGCTCGTGGAAGATATCATCCAGAAATCCGTAGCTCCCGTCAAACAGGCCTTGACCGACGCCAACCTCAAATCGTCCGATATCGACGAGGTCGTTCTCGTCGGCGGTCAGACCCGCATGCCGAGGATCCAGCAGCTCGTTCACGATCTTTTCAGCAGAGAGCCCCATAAGGGCGTCAACCCGGACGAAGTCGTGGCTGTGGGCGCGGCCATTCAAGGCGCCGTCCTATCGGGATCGGTTAAGGATGTCCTTCTTCTCGACGTCACGCCGCTGACATTGGGTATCGAAACCCTCGGCGGGGTCTTCACGAAAATGATCGTCCGCAATACGACGATTCCGACCAAGAAGACCGAGGTCTTTTCAACCGCGTCCGACAACCAGCCGAGCGTTGAAATCCATGTTCTTCAGGGCGAACGGGAAATGGCCTCCGCCAACCGGACACTGGGACGGTTTCACCTCGACGGCATCCCGCCCGCGCCCCGCGGCGTGCCCAAAATCGAGGTGATGTTCGACATCGACGCGAACGGCATCCTTCATGTCCAGGCCAAAGACATGGGGACCGGCAAGCAACAGGCCATCACGATCACCGGCCACAGCGGTCTGGACGAAAAAGAAATCGATCGGATGGTGAAAGACGCGGAAGTTCATTCCTCCGAAGACAAGAAACGCCGGGAAATGATCGATGCCAAAAACCAGGCCGACCAGCTCGTCTATAGCCTCGAGAAGCTCCTCCGCGAGAACAAGGACAAGATTCCCGAAAGCGAGGCGGATCGAGTTCGGACCGAGATGGAAAACACCAAAAAAGCCATCGAAAGCGAGAATGTCGATCGCATAAAGGAGGCCATGGAGAACTTGAACCGGGCTTCCCATAAGCTGACCGAGATGATGTATCAGCAGGCATCCCAGCAGCAAGCGCAGCCTGGAGGCGCCGACCAGCCCCACGCTTCTTCAAATTCGGACAAGGGCCAGGGCTCGGGCGGCGATGAAGGCGAAGTCATCGATGCCGAAGTCGTGGACGATGACAAAAAAAATTAAGGCTACAAGAACCGCGCGTTCTTGGATATGATAAGGGCCGGGAGGGCCGGCGATGAATATGGATTACTATCAGGTCCTGGGCGTTGGACGAAAAGCCTCGGTCGCCGAGATCAAGAAGGCTTATCGCAAGTTGGCCCGCAAATACCACCCCGATCTCAATCCCCATGATAAATCCTCCGAAGCCAAGTTCAAAGAGATTCAGGAAGCCTATTCCGTCCTTAGCGATCCAAAAAAGAAAACACAGTATGACCAGGTCGGGTTCGTCGGGGATCGGCCTCCCGGCGGCGGCCCGCAGGGACCGGCATCATCCGGGTTTGAAGGCTTCAATTTTTCGGATTTCGGAACGTCGTCCTTCCATGATTTTTTCGAGAGTATTTTCAGCGGAGCGCCGGCCGGGCGAACGGCCGGGACGGCACAGAATCACCCCGAACGGGGAGAAGACCTCATTTATACGATGAACATCGGCTTTGAGGACGCGATACGAGGTCTTCAGACGAAAATCAAATTGACCAGGATGGTGAATTGCGCGGGATGCGAAGGATCGGGCGCGTCACGCGGCGGCGGGGCTTCAACATGTCCAACCTGCGGCGGCAGCGGCCGGACGAACATGCAGCGCGGGTTCATGAAGTTCTCCTCGGCCTGCCCGGCCTGCGGCGGAAGCGGAACCAAGCGCGGTAAAAGCTGTCCGGACTGCCGGGGCCAGGGCCTGGTCGAGCGGACGGATCTCATCAGCGTCAGGATTCCAGCCGGCGTAGACACCGGTTCCAAGGTCCGTATTCCGGAAAAAGGGAACGCCGGGCCGAACGGGGGTGGGGCCGGCGATCTTTATATCACAATCAAGGTGACGCCGCACCCGCTTTTTCGGAGAGAAGGCACGAGTCTTTATGTCAAAGTGCCCATCACCGTTCCCGAAGCGACGCTGGGGGGCAAGATCGAGGTCCCCACGCTCGACGGCAGAACCGTGATCAAGATTCCGCCGGGAACGAAATCGGGCCAAAAGTTCCGGATCCGGGAGCGCGGCGCTCCGCTTCCCGGCGGGCGGGTGCGCGGTGATGAGTTCGTCGAGGTGACCATCGTGCCTCCGGCATTCGGCGATGAGCGCGTCCGCGAGTTGATGAAGGAACTGGAAAAGATCGGCGGCGCGAACCCGAGAACCGACCTGGGAGCGAACTGAGATGAAAAGGAAATCGAAACCAAAGGAAAGCCGGGCGACCTACCATATCAGCAGCGTTTCCCAGCGCTATGATATCCATCCCCAAACGCTGCGTCTCTACGAACGGGAAGGTCTCCTTCGGCCGTCGCGCAGCGAGGGCAACACCCGTCTTTATACGGATGAGGATCTCAAGCAATTGGAACTGATCCTGACGCTTGTGAGGGATCTGGGCGTAAATCTGGCCGGTGTCGAGGTCGTTCTTCATATGCGGACGAAAATCGAACAGATCGAGGCCGGAGTCAATGAGATGCTGGAATTTCTCAAAAAAGAATATTTCTCAGGCGGGGAAAACGAGTTCGAGAGGAGACAAACCGACCTGATGCCTCTCTCCCAGACTCGGATCATGAAGATCGAAAGGAAAGATTGAGGGGCGTCGTCGAATCCGCCCCCCAGGGGCGGGTAAGGGCGGCGGCCGCCAGGCTTTTGAACTGAAGCATCAAACGCCAGATCCGGGATATTCACGAGGCATTGGATGAAAAGGAAGTTTTTGTGTTAAAATGGCGGTTCGGATTGGATGACGATCAGCCCCTGACGCTCCGGGAGATCGGCGACAAGCTCCACCTGACCAGGGAAGGCATCCGCCAGATCGAGCGGAAAGCGATGTACAAGCTGTCCCGGTCGAGAAAGCTTAGTCCATGGCGAGGAAATTTGAACTGATGGCCGAGATAATTTGCTCCGCTTGCCAGGATACCGGCTGGGTCCTCGATGACGCGCAGGGCCACTCTCTGGCCAGACGATGTTCCTGCTTCATCGCCAAACAAGGCCGGATCCTGATTGCGAAGGCGAACATCCCAAAGCGCTATGAACGTTGCACGTTCGCCAATTTCGAGATCCACGATGAGACGCAGAGGGACGCCCTCAAAATATCCAAGAAAATGATCGAAAATTATCCCGTTCAGGAAATCGGGCTTCTTTTCATTGGTCCGCCGGGCGTCGGGAAAACGCATTTGGCCGTGGCCATCCTGAATGAACTGATGAGCCGGAAAAACGCGGGCTGCGTGTTTTACGATTTCCGCGATCTCATCCGGGACATCCAAAGCACGTTCACCCCGGATTCGGTCCTCTCGGAATCCGATATCCTGGCGCCCGTATTCGAGAGCCAAGTGCTCGTCCTGGACGAATTAGGCGCGAAGAGGTCGTCGAGCTGGGTCGAAGAAACGATATTTTATATCATCAACCACCGTTACAATCAAAAGAAAATGACGATCTTCACGTCGAATTTTCTCGATACGAGCGATGAAGAAGATCCGCGGCAGACGATGTTCAAGAAGACCGATATCAACAAAAAGGGAGACGACTCGCTCGTCGACCGGATCGGCTACAGATTGAGATCCCGGCTTTATGAAATGTGCAAAGTCGTGGAAATTTCCGGAAAAGATTACCGCAAGATCGCCAAACAGGCCAGCTATCGGTTCTGATGCAACCGGGCGGCCAACTTTTCGCAGTTTTGCCGGATTTCATAGGGGACGCGGCGGCCGAATGTGTCCAAGAAGGCCTTGATGTCCTTGATCTCATCTCGCCATTCCGCGGGATTGACCTCGAATAGTTTTTCCATGTCCCTGTGGGAGGTCTTCAATCCGTCCATCGCGAAGTCATTGATGTTCGGCACGAGCCCGATGGGCGTTTCCTTCGCTCCGACCCGGCCGTTCACCCGGTCGACGATCCATTTGAGAACGCGCGCGTTGTCGCCGAAGCCCGGCCATAGGAATTTGCCGTTCTCGTCCACGCGGAACCAATTGACCGAGTAGATCTTTGGAGGCTTGGTGATGAAACCGCCCATGTTGATCCAGTGGCGGAAATAGTCGCCCATGTTATAGCCGCAGAAGGGAAGCATGGCGAAGGGGTCGCGGCGAAGCACGCCGACCTGGCCGGCCGCCGCGGCCGTCGTTTCCGATCCGGTCCTCGCGCCCATAAAAACGCCGTGAGCCCAATCGAAAGCTTCGGTCACGAGCGGAATCACGCGCGAGCGGCGGCCACCCAGCAGAATCGCCGAAATCGGAACGCCCTGCGGGTTGTCGAATTGCGGGGAGAGCGTCGGGCAGTTGTAAAGCGAAACCGTGAAGCGCGAATTGGGGTGGGCGGCTTTAGTCCCCTTGGCCGGATCCCAGGGCTTTCCCTGCCAGTCCAGCATGTTTTTCGGCGGGCCTTCCAGCCCTTCCCACCACGGTTCGTTCGTATCGACGTCGAGGCCGACGTTGGTGAAAAGCGTCGGATAAAAATTCGAAGCTTTGAGAGTCCGCATCATATTGGGGTTCGTTTTCATCGAGGTCCCCGGCGCGACGCCGAAGAATCCCGCCTCTGGGTTGATGGCCCACAGCCGGCCGTCCGGGCCGATGTTCATCCAAGCGATGTCGTCGCCGATCGTCGTGATCTTATATTCGGGCAAAGCGGATTCCATCATCGCCAGATTCGTTTTCCCGCAGGCCGAAGGCATGGCCGCCGTCACGTAGGTCACGCTGCCTTTCATGTCCTCGATGCCGATGATGACCATGTGTTCGGCGAGCCACATCTGCCTCAGCCCGAGATACGAGGCGATGCGGAGCGAAAAGCATTTTTTCCCGAGCAGGGCGTTGCCGCCGTAGCCGGAGCCGATGCTCCAGACCAGGCTGTCCTGAGGGAAGTGCATGATGAAACGCCGGTTCGGATCGAAATCTCCGACCGAATGGATGCCCTTGACGAAATTTTCGGAATTGCCGATCTTTCTGATCGTATGCGGGCCCATCCGGGTCATGATCCTCATGCTGACGGCGACATAGGAGATGTCGGTGATCTGGATGCAGGGCCTAGCGTAAGGCGAATCGGGATGGCCCATCATGTAGGGCAGGACATACATCGTCCGGCCCCGCATGGCGCCTTGGGACAGCCCGATCAACTTTTTCTTGGCCTCGGCCGGGTCCATCCAATTGTTGTTCGGTCCCGACTGATCTTTTTCAGGATGGCAGACGAAGGTCAAGTGCTCGGTCCGCGCTACGTCCGTGGGATGGCTGCGATGGAGATAAGCCTTAGGCCACGTTCTGTGATTGAGTTCGCTGAAGATGGGGTTAGCGCCGATTTTCTCTTCGCGCATCCCTTTGTCGATGAGCCGGCGGGCCTCGCCCTCCGATCCATCGCACCAATAGATCTCTTTCGGTTGGAAAAGTCGGGCTTGTTCTTCGACCCATCGTTCAAGCGGTGTGGCCATGGCGCTTCCTTTCTCGATAGAAACCAAAAAATAACACAGGCGAAGGGATCTTGTCAAAATCCTCGGCCGGAAAAATCGGCTCGGCGGCACCGGCCGCGTCCGAATCGACGCGGACAGTTCCGTCATTCGATTTTAAATTGAATTTTGAATCCGTTTATGCTAATTTAGCCGGGACTGCTCCCCGGTAGCTCAATAGGCAGAGCGGTTGGCTGTTAACCAATAGGTTGGAGGTTCGAGTCCTTCCCGGGGAGCCATTTTTTTTCGTGCCGCCCGTCATCCCTATTTCATGTTCCGGACGCGGACGTCGATCCCCTTTTGGTCTTTCAGGAGTTCGACCAACCTGGAAACGTCCGTATCGCCATAATGATAGGGATACAGGACTTTAGGCTGGATGACCCTTGCGGCTTCAGCCGTCATCTCGGGCGACATCGTATAGGGGAGATTCATCGGCAGAAAAGCGATGTCGATCGTTCCGAGACGTTTCATTTCCGGGATGTTCTCCGTGTCGCCCGCGACATAGACGCGCTTATCGGCGAACGTGAGGACATATCCGTTGCCGTCTCCTTTGGGATGGAACGGGTTTCCCGGGCTGCGGACGCCGACGATATTATAGGCCGGAACGGCTTCGATCTTGATCCCCTGACAGGTCCGGCTGTCGCCGTTTTTCATGATGACGGCGTTCGGGAGCTTTTCCGCGCATTTTTGGGTGGCGAGAACTTCGGTCGTGGGTTTTGTCAGCTTTCCGATAAGGGCCGGATCCAGGTGATCCCCATGCTCGTGAGTGACCAGGATGATGTCCGCCTTGGCCAGCGGGCCGTAATCCCCGTAACGGCTTACCGGATCGATGTGAAGGATCTTGCCGTTGAACGAGATCATCAGCGAACCGTGTCCGATGAAGGTCATTTTCAGGTCGCCCTGAGTTGTTTTGAAGAGATCTTCTTCAAAGGCCGAAAGCTTCGTAGCCAGCAACAAAATCCCCATCATCAGGGCTCCCGGTAATAAAGACCATTTAAACATGAAAACCTCCTTGGGCGCCGGGGACTTTTTTATGCGATGTCCGGCGACCGCCATGCCCTTCGCCCTTCTTCCGGCGGGGGAGAGGGTGATTTTATGACATCGTCATGATCTTACGGGAATGAAACCCATGGACCTTGGCCTGGGCGCGATCATGTTGATAAGCATATTATAGCGAAGAAGCGTTCTCTTGACAAACCGGATTCCTCTTGTATCCGCATCGACAGCGAGCTATTTCGAAGAAAGGGCAGCGGATGTGTTCGGAGGGTCCGCTATCACCGCCGTTGGGGCCGGGTTAAAGGGATTGATCCGGGCGGCCAGCGAAAACAAGAATGGATAGCTTTCCTTGAGGTGCATGGCATAGGCGAGCCATTCGCTCGCGATCTTGGAATAAGCCCGCTGGACGTCGCCCGCCAAGTGGAGGTAATCCGCCTCGGGCAGGCCTTCAAGGTTTCCCTCGCGCATTTCGAGCTCATCCATGATATGGAAAACGGCCCACAGAAGATCGGTGAATTGGTCGTGTTCGAGGAGGTTTGGATTTTCGAGCAGCCGGAGGAGGAAGGTACGGTGACCGCAGAAAAGCTCCCTGAGGTCGCGGAGAGTGGACGGCGCGACATGGACCTTGTAAGAAAAGCTTTTCGCCGCTTCTCCGGCTTTCGAAAAGTCCTTTTTCTGCCATGAGCCGCCGAAGACGAGCAAGGGCGCCAGTTGAGCCGAATTCTCCACGAACACCGGAAAGCTTTTCAGGATTTTCAGCCCCACTTCATTAAAAAACGTCCCGATGACCATATTCATCTTCTTCATGAGAGTCTGTTTTTCGCGGCGGGATAGGACTTCCTCGACGATGATGATGACCACGAGAATATAAATGAAAAGGAACGCAACGTTGTCGAACAGACCGGCCAACAATTTCGCCGGGTTGCCAAAAATGAAATAGTCCAAAGCGTAGACGACGAGGGAAGCTCCGATCAAGACCACTGACATGGCCACGCGCCAACGGCCGGCATTTTTCATCTTGTCCTACCTCCTTATCGGGAAACCGGACCTCGGCGCGGCCGGGGTATCAACGAGGGGATATCCGTCTCGGGCAATCGGGGAGCGATAGGCTTTCCATGGGCCCCCGGCCATCGGTGACCGCGCATTCCTCGGGCCGGCAGCATGTCTCGCAGGTCCGTTTGAAGCCTCGATAACCCGTGAGGTCGACATGCGGGGCAAAAAAGCCGGGTTTTACGGGCTCTTTTTTCATGAGATCGGTGCTGAGATATTTCTTGTTGTCATCGGAGAATATCGTCACGACGACGGCATCCTTGCCGAGCTCATTTTGGACCATGAGGGCCCCCAGGAAGTTCGCGCCCGAGGATATGCCGACGGCGATCCCGAGCTCGGAAGCCAGTTTTTGGGCCATGATGATCGCATCGCCGTCGTCCACGGCGACGACCTTGTCGAGCCTGTCCAACTTGACGATAGGAGGGATGAACTCGTCGGAAATCCCCTGGATACGGTGTTTACCGACCTTGTGACCGGTGGACATTGTCGGCGAATTGGAGGGCTCTAAAGGATAGAGCTTGATTCGCGGATTCTTCTCGCGAAGGAAGCGCCCGGTGCCCATGATCGTCCCGCCCGTGCCCACGCCGGCGATAAAGGCGCCGGGCCTCAAGCCGTGGAAATTGAGCTGCCACCAGATCTCAGGACCGGTGGTCAGATAGTGAGCTTCGACATTGTGCTCATTGGAGAACTGGCGAGGAAGAAACGAGCCGGGCGTGCGGGCTGCCAACTCTTCGGAAAGGCGGATGCTTCCGAGGAACCCGCCTTCCTCGGCGCTGACGAGATGGATCATCGCGCCCAGGCTCCGGATCAGGTTGATCCGCTCGAAACTCATCCAGTTGGGCATGAAGATGGTGATGGGATGTCCGAGGGCGCGGCCGATGGCCGAAAAGGCGATTCCCGTATTTCCGCTCGTCGCTTCTATGATCAGCCCTCCTGGAACAAGGGTTCCCGTCTCATAGGCTCTCTTGAGGATATGAAAGGCCATCCGGTCCTTGATGCTGCCAGTCATGTTCAAGTTTTCGGCCTTGGCGTAGATGATCCGTTTCTCGTCCCGGTAAGAAAATTCGATGGCCAGGAGGGGAGTGTTCCCGATCAGACTGGACAACTCGCGAATCCGGCGGTGTTGGTCTTCTGTGATGACGATCATATGAAGCCTCCGATCCATGGGCAATCCGGAAAACGATAGTCTTCTATTTTTGAGTAGGAGGGGAGGGAAAGTCAAGCCATTAAAAATCGCGCCACTTGGGATATTTGACGCGATTTCCGTATTTCCATAAAATTGGACGGACGCGATCCATGATCTATTACTTGAGCCTCGGAAGCAACCAGGGGATAGCTGAAAAGAATTTAGAAACGGCGCGGCTCGAGCTGAAAAGGACCGGGATCAAGATCCGACGGTGCTCATCGCTCTTTAAGACCGAACCTGTGGGTCTTATCGCTCAGCCGTGGTTTATCAATCAGGCCGTCGAGATCGCGACCGGCCTATCTCCTTGGGAATTATTGAAAGCCGTCAAAGGGATCGAGGAAAGAATGGGCCGTCGGCCGTCCTTGCACAACGGGCCGCGGATCATCGATATCGACATCCTGCTGGCCGGGGATACCGTCGTCGATATGGCGGAACTCGTCATTCCGCATCCGCGCTTGGCCAAACGGAATTTCGTCCTTGTCCCGCTCGCCGAGATCGCCGGCCGCGTCGTCCACCCTTTGTTGAAACGCTCGATCGGCGATCTGATGGGCCGCTGCCGCGACCTTTCGAAGGTCGAAAGAGTCGGATCTAAAAAGCGTCCTCGATGTGCCTAATCCGAGGCCGGCTTTGGCCCTCGATGAGGACGGAAACGGCGTCGAATCGGCACGGACAATCCCCGAGGCGTTTTTTCTGGATATACCCTTCGGCGATCTTGCGGAGTTGGCTCTGCTTGGCATAGGTCACGGATTCCTCCGGATATCCGTAGCTTTCGCCCGACCTCGTTTTGACCTCGACGAAGACAAGCGTTTTGCGGTCCAAGGCGATGATATCGATTTCTCCTCGGAAGAGACGGAATCCCCGTTCGAGGATTTTGAACCGTTTTTTTCTTAGGAACCGGGCGGCCGCATCTTCGCCAGCTTTACCCAGCGTCAGCCTGTCTTTTTTACGATCTTCCATCGCACGCCGTCTTTGGTGTCCTCAAGAACGACCCCGGCCTCTTCCAGTTCTTTGCGGAGCTGATCGGCCAACTTGAAGTTCCGATCCTTTCGCGCCCGTTCCCGTTCCCGGATCTTTGGCAGAAGCGCGTCCGGAAGCGAGGGCTCCTGTTTGGGCGGGAGGATCGCAAGGACCTCATTCAAAGAATAGACGAACGACAACGCGTCTTTTGCGTCATCCGCGAGAAGTTTTTCCTGTTTGATCAAGACGTTGATCTTCTTGACGAAATCGAATAAGGCAGTCATGGCCTGGGAGACGTTGAGGTCGTCGGCCAGTCCGTCCTTGAACTTGCCCTCAGTTTTCCTGAAGAGCTTTTGAACCTCGGAGCTTTTTCCCTGGGAAAAGGAACGGTTCTCGAGTTCATAGAGGAAATCCTTGATCCTCTGCAGGGCGGACTGGGCTTGGCCCAGCGCTTCGAACGTGAAATTGAGAACCTTGCGATAATGGGTCGAGAGGAGAAGATAGCGGATGGCCATGGGATCGATCTTCCGCGTTTCCGTAAGATCCCGTAGCAGGAAAAAATTACCTTTGGATTTCGCCATTTTTTCGCCGTCGACGATCAAATGGTGGCAATGCAGCCAGAACCGCACGAACGGCTCTCCGGAATAGGCTTCGGATTGGGCGATCTCGTTTTCATGATGGGGAAAGATATTGTCCATGCCGCCGCAATGGATATCGAACGTTTGGCCGAGATATTTCGAGCTCATCGCAGAACATTCGATGTGCCATCCGGGACGTCCAGGGCCGATCTCGGTCTCCCAAAATGGCTCTCCTGGCTTCGGAGCTTTCCAGAGGGCGAAATCGCGAGCGTGCTCCTTTTCGTACTCGTCCGACTCGACGCGCTCCGTCGATTGGAGTTCCTCGACGTCGATTTTGGATAGTTTTCCGTATCCGGGGAATTTGGCGATGCTGAAATAGATCGAGCCTTCCTTGCGATAAGCGAAGCCTTTTTCGATGAGCGCTTTGATGATCCGGACCATATCCGGGATGTGTTCCGTGGCCCGGGGATAATGGTCGGCCGGATCGATCCGGAGAACCTCGAGATCGGCGAAGAAGGCCCGAATATATTCCGTGGTGTAAGCGTTCAGATCGACGCCTTTGGCCTTGGCCCCGCGAATGGTCTTGTCGTCCACGTCGGTGATATTCATGACGTGCGTCACCCGGAATCCGCAGAATTTCAGGAACCTTTTCAGCAGGTCCTCGAAAATATAAGCGCGAAAATTGCCGATATGAGCGTAATCATAGACGGTCGGGCCGCACGTATAGAGCTTGACATGGCCGGGTACAAGCGGAACGAAGATCTCTTTTTTTCCGTTCAACGTGTTGAAAAATTGAATCATGAGCAGACATTATACAATATCGTTCGATTCTCGCCAAAAAATGAGATCAAGAGAGGACGGCTCGGTCCGGCTTTCGATTGACCGGCGGAGATATTTATGCCATAATATGGCTTAATTCAATATTCCTTTCTTAAACGAGATCCAACCATGAACCAGCTCGCCATCGGCATCCGGCGTGAGGACAAAAACGATTGGGAACGCCGTGTCCCCCTTATCCCCAGCCATGTCCGTGAACTCATGAAGGCGCACGGGCTCAAGTTTTACGTCCAGCCGTCTCCGATCCGGGTCTTCGCGGATGACGATTTCCGCCTGGAAGGGGCGAAAATTCAAGAAAGCCTCGCTCCCTGTCGGGTGGTTCTCGCGGTGAAGGAAATTCCCCTGCCGTTCTTCGAGGAAGGGAAGACCTATTTCTTTTTTTCCCACACGATCAAGGGCCAGGCCGCTAACATGCCCATGCTCCAGAAAATGATCGATCTGCGCTGCACGCTTATCGACTATGAGAAGATCGTTGACGAGAAAGGACGAAGACTGGTGTTCTTCGGCCGTCAGGCGGGGGACGCCGGCATGATCGACACGCTCTGGGCTCTGGGCCGCCGCCTCGAGATCGAGAGCGTCAAAAATCCCTTTTCGGAGCTCCGTCAAACCTATCGGTACCTAAGCCTTGTCGAAGCCAAGGAAGAGATTGCTTACATCGGCGAAGAGATCCGGCGATCGGGCTTGCCCAAAATCATGGTCCCGTTCATCTGCGGCTTCGCCGGATACGGGCATGTCTCCCAAGGAGCCCAGGAGATATTCGATCTCCTGCCGAGCGACGAGATCGAGCCCGAGGAATTCGCGGACTTCATCGCCGGCGGGAATTTCTCTCCCCACCGCGTTTATAAAATCGTCTTCAGGGAAGAGCATATGGTCAGGCCCCGAGGGAGGGGACGAGTTTTCGAACTCCAGGATTATTATCAGAATCCGGAGAAATACGAACCCGTTCTCGAAAGCTTTCTTCCCCATCTCACCGTCCTCGTCAACGGAATTTACTGGGCTCCGAAATATCCGCGCTTCGTCACGAAAAAATTCATCCGGGAGCTCTATGACAAGGAAGCGCGGCCCCGGCTTCGCGTCATCGGCGATATCTCATGCGATGTCGAAGGCGGTATCGAAATCACGGTCCGGGCCACCGATCCCAAAAATCCGGTCTACGTCTATGATCCCCTCAAAGACGAGGCGATCTCGGGGTTCGAAGGCCGCGGTCCGGTCATCATGGCCGTGGATAATTTGCCGGCCGAGATCTCGCTGGAGTCCTCGGTTTTCTTCAGCCAGTCGCTCCGACCTTTCATCCCGGACATCGCCCAAGCGGACTGCGCCGGTTCGTTTGATTCCTGCCGGCTTCCGGACCCGATAAAGAGAGCCGTGATCCTGTTCAAGGGCGAATTCACGGACAATTATCGATACATGCATGGTTTTTTGAAATCACCTTGATACGGGGAGAACAGCCATCAAAAAAATACTCGTTTTGGGTGCGGGGTTTGTCGCCGGTCCGGTCGTAAAATATTTTCTGGAACGTCCCGAAACGGATGTCACGGTCGCGGATATGGATCTCGAAAAGGCGAAGGCACTCGTCGGCTCACGGGCCAATGGCCAAGCGCTCGTTTTGAATCTCAGGGATCAAGACGGATTGAATAAAGTCATCGCGGGCGCCGACGTCGTCGTCAGCCTCGTGCCTTACACATTCCATCCCCTGGTCGCCGAGACCTGCATCGCTCTGCGCCGAAACATGGTGACGACGTCCTACGTCGGCGAAGCGATGAGAGCGCTGGACGAGAAGGCCCGCGAGGCGGGCATCGTCATTCTCAACGAAGTCGGGCTCGATCCGGGGATCGACCACATGGAGGCCATGCGGATCATCCACGAGGTAAAAAACCAGGGCGGAAAAATCCTGGGCTTCACGTCCTACTGCGGAGGGCTGCCGGCGCCCGAAGCCAATAACAATCCTTTCGGCTACAAATTTTCATGGAGTCCGCGCGGTGTCCTCCTGGCCGGGAAAAACGCCGCCCATTATTTGAAGGACGGTCAGGATGTCCAAGTATCCGCCGAGAGCCTTTTCGATCACTATACGATGATTCCCGTCGAAGGGTTGGGCCGATTCGAAGGATATCCGAACCGCGATGCGTTGCCGTATATCGGGCTTTACGGGATCCCGGAGACACGGACGATGTTCCGAGGGACGTTGCGATACCCCGGCTGGTGCGAGACATTGAAGAAAATCGCGGACCTCGGACTCCTTGAGCAGGACGAGATGGATTTGAGGGGGAAAACGCACGCGGATCTCGTCCGAGACTTGGCCGGCGTGCCCGAAGCGCAGGACATCAAAAGCGAGTTGCGCAGAAAATTGGGCCTGAAGCCGGATTCCAAAGTCATCGACAAACTGGAATGGCTTGGACTCTTGAGCGAAGATCGGATTTCCCTCGAATACGGATCCCCTCTCGACGTCCTCGAAATGCTCATGCTCAAGAGACTCCAATATGAGGAAGGCGAAAGGGACATGGTTGTCCTTCAGCACGAATTCGTCGCCGTCGATGACCGAGGCAAAAAACAAAAAATCACGTCGACCTTGATTGATTTCGGCGTTCCCGGCGGCGATTCATCGATGGCCCGGACTGTCGGTCTTCCCGCCGCGGTAGGTACGCGCCTTGTCCTTGAAGGCCGGATCCGAAGGACGGGTGTCTCGGTCCCGGTTCATCCCGAGGTCTACGGCCCGATTCTCGAGGAGTTGGAAAATCACGGCATCATTTTCAACGTGAAAAAATCCTGGGCCGACTGAGTTCGAGGAGGGGAACATGAAGAGAAAAGCCGCCGTCGCTGGATCTTTCTATCCCGGGAATCCTCAAGAACTTCGCCGAATGCTCAGCCGAATGGTCGATCTTGAAGCCCCAAAGACCAAGGCCCTGGCCGTGGTTTCGCCGCATGCCGGATTGATCTATTCCGGCCCAGTGGCCGGCGCGGTCTTCTCTTCCGTGGATCTGCCCGACACCATCCTCATCCTCGCGCCGAGTCACCGCCCGATGCGATCCCTCTTCGCCCTGATGAAGGATGGAGAGTGGGAAACGCCGTTGGGGACCATCCCCGTCGCTTCCGGGCTGGCGGAGTCGATCCTGAACTCCTCGGATCTGGTGGCTACGGACTCGGCCGCCCATGCCCAGGAGCATTCGCTCGAAGTCCAGCTCCCCTTCATCCAATACATCAAAACCCGATTTTCGATCGTCCCGATCAATATTTCGCATCTCGCCTCATACCGGGATCTGGAAGAACTGGGAGGAGGCATCGCCGCCGGTATCCTCGCTCAGAACGAGGAAGTGCTGATCGTCGCCAGCACGGATATGAGCCATTACGTCAGCCGGGCCGAAGCGGAACGGAAGGATTTCCTGGCCATCCGGAAAATCCTGGAACTCGATCCTAGAGGATTGTTCGACATCGTCGGATCCGAGGACATCAGCATGTGCGGCTATCAGCCCGTCACGGCCGGTCTGATCGCGGCCAAGAAGCTCGGCGCGAAGAAGGCGGAACTCGTCAAATACGCGACGTCCGGCGACCGCACGGGAGATGATCGGGAAGTCGTCGGCTACGCCGGAATCAGGATTATCTAAACCCCCGGCCTTCATTGACTTCGCCTCGACTCCGGTTATAATATCCTACGGAACGATCATGAAAAACCCCGGACTTCGAGACAAAGACAAGATCGTCCTGAAAGCGATCGTCGAGCATTATCTCAAGATCGGCAAACCTATCAGCTCGGGCTTCATTCATCAGAAAAGAGTTCTCTCCGATTCCCCCGCCAGCCTCAGGAACATCATGCTCAAGCTCGAGGAACTCGGTTTTCTTTCTCAGCCGCACGCTTCGGCCGGCCGGATTCCGACGGATAAGGGCCTCCGTTTTTATGTCAACAGTCTCCTCGAGGAATCGCCGTTGTCGCTCGATCAAATGAGCCTTCTGACGAGCGATCTGTCCATAAAGAAGGGGGACCTGAATTCGCTTCTTCATCGGATCTCGCTCCACCTGGCCGACCAGTCGGACAGCCTGGGTTTCGTCCTCTCGCCGCGCATCTCCAAGATCCATTTTCATCATCTCCGGTTCATCAAGATCGCCGAAAACAAGGTGATGATCATCCTTGTGACGTCGTTCAACGTCGTCCTGACGGAAATCGTTTCGACGGAAACCTATTTCGACCAATCCGAGCTCGACCAGGCTTCGCAATACATCAACCAGAATTTTCACGGCAAGAACCTGCTGCTCGTCCGGGACCGCCTGCTCGGCGAGCTTCCCAAATATCAATCCAAGTTCGAGCAGGCGTTCAATAAGCTGATGTCCCTCATCAAGGACTCGATCGTTCAGGAAGACATGGAGAATCCCATCATCCTCCAGGGAACGGCCAGGCTCATCGATAAGTTCGAAACCTTCGACATGGCCAAAATGAAGTCGCTGTTCCAGAACTTCGAGGAAAAAGCCAATCTGGCGAAGCTCCTTTCCGATTTCATATCCCTTGACCGGGTGAAAGTGCTCATCGGCTCCGAGTCCAACCTGCCGATCATTTCGGACTGTTCGCTCGTCCTCTCCCATTATGGAGACGAGAATCAGGTCATGGGCTCCCTGGGCATCATCGGGCCGAAGCGGATTCCCTATAAAAAGATCATTCCGCTCGTCGACAATGTCGCCAAAAGACTGAGCCGGACGATCAGCCAAAACCACTAGAGAAGGCGAAGGAACACATGGATATCGAAGACGAAAAAGAGCAGGAAGAAGATCCGGGGGAAGACACGGGACACCAGCCGGACGCGGATTCCGCCGGGGACGCCCCGGAAGACGAAAAAGAAAAGGGAACCGCGACGAAGAAGGCCGCGAGCGAAGAACATGGCGGGCATGATCAACATGAAAAAGCGGATCATGAGGACGCTAAATCCTTGAAAGGAAAGCTCCGGAAGAAAGAGCATGAGATCAAAAACCACAAGGCGGAAATCGAGGAATTGAGAAAAGAGAAAGCCGAGATCAAAGATAAATTCCTCAGAGCGCTGGCCGAGATGGACAATCAGCGGAAGAGGCTCGAGCGGGAGAAGAGCGAGTTTTATCAGTTCGCTCTCAGCGATCTCCTCAAGGAAATATTGCTGGTTCTCGATAATTTCGAAAGAGCCCTGAAGAACAGGGATCAAACGGATGACAAAAGCTTCCAAGAAGGCGTCGAGCTCATCTCTAAGCAGTTCCAAGATATGATCCGGAAACAAGGCCTGACTCCTGTCGGAGAGGAACATCAGAAATTCGATCCCTCGGCCCACCATGCGGTCCTGACCGAAGAATCCGATCAAATCGATGAGCCGGAAATCGGCGAAGTGCTCCAGAAAGGCTACTTCCTCAACGACCGGCTTCTCCGTCCCGCCCTGGTCAAAGTGATGGTTCCCAAAAAGAGCTAGAATGGGCCCCATCATCGGCATCGATCTCGGCACGACGTATTCCTGCATGGCCCACCTCGCGGGAGGGCAGCCGCGCGTCATTCCTAATCTGGAGGGGTCCACGACGACGCCGTCCATGGCGGCGTTCACGGCATCGGGGGATACCCTGATCGGGAGCATCGCCGCGAGACAGGCCGTCACGAATCCCGCAATGACGCTGTACGCCGTCAAGCGGCTGATCGGGAAAAAAGCGGGGTCTCCGGACGTCCAGAAAATCCGGAAGAGATTGCCGTACAAGCTGGCCGAAGCCCCGAACGGCGATGTCCTGATCGATATCGGGAACCGGATGATCACCCCCCAAGAGGTCTCGGCCTTGATCCTCGCCTACCTCAAGAGATGCGCCGAGTCCTATTTCGGCGAAGACATCATGGATGCGGTCATAACCGTCCCCGCGCATTTCGGCGATCACCAAAGACAGGCGACCAAAGACGCCGCCGCCATCGCCGGGCTGAACGTCCTCCGTGTCATCAACGAGCCGACCGCCGCGAGCCTGGCCTTCGGCCTCGACCAGAAGAAGAACGGCCGAGTGGCCGTCTTCGACATGGGCGGAGGGACGTTCGACATCACCCTGCTCGAGATCCATAACGGCGTGTTTCACATTCTTGCCACGAACGGCGACTCCTTCCTTGGCGGCGAGGATTTCGACCAAAAAATCATCGACTGGTTCGTGGAAGAGGCGAAAAAAGAGCTTGGCATCGATCTCTCGGGCGACTTGTTCGCCCTGCAGAGAATCAAGGAGGCCGCGGAGCGGGCCAAGCGGGAGCTTTCGTTCACTCACGAAACCGAGATCAACCTGCCGTTCATCCACGCCGCGCCGAGAGGTTCGGGTCATTTCCGCAAAGTGATATCGCGGTCCCTCCTTGAAAGCCTCACCGCGGATCTCGTCGAAAGGCCGTTTTCCCTGGTTGAACGGACTCTCGAAGAAAGCGGGCTCAAGCCGGGAGGGATCGACCACGTGATCCTCGTCGGAGGGCAGACGCGCATGCCGCTCGTCCGCGAGCGCGTTTCAAAATTCTTCAGGAAGAAAATTCACGAGCATGTCCATCCGGATGAAAGCGTCGCCCTGGGGGCGGCCATTCAATCCGGAATCCTGGAGGGAGAGCTGCGCGACCTTGTCCTGCTTCTGGACGTGACATCGTTCGCCCTCGGCATCGAGACCGAACGCGACGGCTACGAAAAAATCATCGAGAAGAACGCCACGATCCCCTTGAAGAAGGCCAAGGCCTTCACGACGGTCGAGAACAACCAGCGCCAAGTCAAAATCCATGTTTTGCAGGGCGACGGACCGCGCGCTTCGGACAGCGTGTCATTGGCCAAGTTCGATCTCATCGGCCTTCTGCCGGCCCTGGCCGGAATCCCTCAAATCGACGTGACGTTCGAGATCGACGCGGACGGCCTGGTCAAGGTATCGGCCAAGGATGCCTTGTCGGGCAAGGAGCAGAAGATCGTCGTCCGGCCCTCTTCGGGATTGAGCCGGCAGCAGATCAACAGCCTCCGGTTGAAGGCGCGGGATAAAGAGGCGAAGACGTAAAGTCATGGCCAAAAAAGATTATTATGAGGTGCTGGGGATTCCGCGGAGAGCCGCAGTCGACGACATAAAGAAAGCTTACCGGCAAAAGGCATTGAAACACCATCCCGACCGCAACCCCGGGAATAAAGAAGCCGAGGAAATGTTCAAAGAAGCGGCCGAGGCGTATAGCGTCCTCGGCGATCCTCAAAAACGGTCCCTCTATGATCAGTACGGACCCGACGGACTCCGGGGCGAAGCGTTCTCGGGATTCAACGCGACGGTCTTCGAGGACTTCGAGGACATCCTCGGGAATATTTTCGGTTTTAATTTCGGCTTCGGGGATGTTTTCGGCTCCGGAACGAGACAGAGAGGCTCCTCGTCCCAACGCGGCCGGGATCTGGCTCTGGAGATAGAAATCACGCTCGAAGAGGCCGCGGCAGGCGTCGCCAAGGACATTTCCCTCCACCGGGCGGAGCCTTGTCCTTCGTGTCAGGGAACGAAGTTGCGGCCGGGAACAAAGAAATCGATCTGTTCTTCATGCGGCGGCCGCGGGCAGATCCGCCATCATCAGGGTTTCTTCACGTTGGCAAGGACCTGTCCGCAATGCGGAGGGAGCGGAGACATCATCGCCACGCCTTGCGATGAATGCCGCGGGACTGGCCACATGCGGCAAAAAAAAGCGCTGAATGTCCGAATTCCGGCGGGTATCGATAACGGATCCCGGCTCCGTATCCAGGGGGAGGGGGAAGCCGGGGACGGGGAGGGGAGAAGGGGAGATCTTTACATCGCCATCAAGGTCATGACGCACGATTTCTTCGTGCGTGAGCAGAATCATCTGTATTGCGAAATCTCGATCGCGTTTGTCCAAGCCGCGCTTGGCGTAACCATCGAAGTTCCCACGCTCGAAGGCGCCGAGAAGCTCAAGATTCCCCCCGGCACGCAATCCGGCGAGGTTTTCCGGTTAAAGGGCCGGGGGATCAAAGACCTGGAGAGCCGAAGGCTCGGCGACTTGCTCGTCAAGATTCAAGTGAAAACCCCGGAAGACCTGTCCAAGGAACAAAAGGGCGTGTTGCGCCAGCTGGCCGAGTTGCGCGCTGAAAATCTGGATTTCATCGACCGGGAGACCGTGATGAAAGAAAGACGTCGCGTCCATTAGAGCCGCCTTTGATATCGAACCATTTTTGCGTCGACAACAAAAGGGCCGAAGGATGGAAAGCGGTTTCCCGCGGCGGTTGTAAGTCCGTCGGCGCGGGCGACACGATCGCAAAGGCGGAAATGGCGGCCCCGGTTTCGGGGTCGATTCTCCCGCATGTCAGGAATCTCTAGGATGTTTCTTCAAGGACAGAAAGTCGGAAAGTATGAAATCATCCGTTCCCTTGGGAGCGGCGGATTCGGGTCCGTCTTCCTGGCTAAAGACACGTGGCTCGACATCAAGGTGGCCATCAAGGTTCCCCATAAGCAATCCCAGGAGCTTTTCAAGCTCCTCAAAGAGCCACGCCTTCAGGCCGCGCTCAACCATCCCAATATCGTCCGCATGATTTCGGCGGAAAAAGAGGACAAGACTTTTTTCATGGTCATGGAATACGTTCGCGGGAAGACGATGGAGAAGATCCTTCAGAAAGAGAAAGTCCTCGATGTGGAACAGGCCATGGACTATACCAAGCAGCTGTGTGCCGGCGTGGATCATGCCCACAAGAACAAGATTATCCATCGGGATCTGCGACCATCGAACATCATGGTCTCGGAGGAAGGAACGGTCAAAATCACGGATTTCGGGACGTCGGCGTGGCTGCAGAACGTGCCCTATGCTTCGACGCGGATCGGATCGCCGCCCTACATGGCGCCGGAGCAGTTTCAGGGCAAGGCGACATTCGCCTCGGACATCTATTCCATCGGCTGCATCCTCTATGAAATGATCATCGGCCGTCCGCCGATTTTCGATCCGGATCCTTTCAAGATTCTGGAAAAGGCGCAGGAGGGCAAGATCACGCCTCCGCGCCTGAAAGACACCCGCGTTCCTCGCGAGCTCGACGACATTATTATGAAATGCCTAGCGTCGAAGGTCGAGGATCGCTACCAGCGCCCTTCTGAAATCATACGGGCCATGTCCGAGATCAAGGGCGAGAAACACCATAAATCCGAGATCGAGGATATTCTGGGCCGGATCAAGGCCCGCGAGCAGTCCTCGGCCGAGCAATGCTGGAACTGCCGGCGACATCTGCCGCTCCGCTCGAAAATCTGTCCTTATTGCGGAGAATCCGTATAGACTCCAATCTTTTCATAGCCGGGCTCCGGCGTTGACTCCACGAAGCCATTCTGAGTAAGATAACTCCTTAGGTCGAATTCGAACATAAGGAGTGATATATGAGTCCTTTTCGGGAAGATGCAATCGTCTGGATGAACGGCCGACTCGTGCCTTGGAAAGAGGCGAATATTTCCATCGCTTCGCACGTGATCCATTACGGAAGCTCGATCTTCGAAGGTTTTCGCGCTTACGCCAACTCCAAGGGCACGGCCATCTTCCGGTTGGGGGCTCATACGAAGCGGCTCTACAATTCCTGCAAGATCTATCGCATGGTCGTCCCGTACAGCCAGGACGAATTCAACCGGGCCATCATTTCGACCGTCGAAGCCAACCATCTCAAGGAATGCTATATCCGGCCCATCGTTTATAGAGGGTACGGCTCGCTCGGTGTCGATCCTTTTCCCAATCCGGTCGATTGCGCGATCCTCGTTTGGGAATGGGGCAAGTATCTGGGTGACGGAGCGCTGGAGAGCGGCGTGGACGTCAAGGTTTCGACCTGGCAGAGAATGGCGCCGAATTCCTTTCCCGCCTTGGCCAAGACCGGCGCCAATTATATGAACTCCCAGCTCATCAAAATGGAAGCCAAGTTGGAGGGCTACAGCGAAGGCATCGCCCTCAACATCCGGGGACATATCAGCGAGGGCAGCGGCGAAAATATTTTCCTGGTGATGAACGGCGTCATCTACACACCGCCCTTGTCGTCCTCCGTCCTGCCGGGGATCACCAGGGAATGCGTGATGATCTTGGCCCGCGAAGCGGGCTACATGGTCGTCGAAGATACGCTCCCCCGTGAGATGCTTTACATCGCGGACGAGGTCTTTTTCACGGGTTCGGCGGTCGAGATCACGCCGATCCGTTCGATCGACAAAATCGTCGTCGGCGACGGCAAGCGCGGGCCCGTCGCCAAGCATCTTCAGGAGAAATTTTTCGGGATCATCAGAGGAGAGATTGAGGACAAGCTTGGCTGGTTGACCTACGTCAATGTCTGAGGGTGAGGGAAAATACATGAACATCAACGATATCTTGAAGATCGCGACTGAAATGGGCGCCTCCGATCTCCATCTCAAGGCTGGAAATCCCCCTCAATTGCGGGTCCAAGGCATCCTGACCTCGCTCTCACAGCTTCCCCGCCTGACGCCCAAAGACACCGAGGAACTAGCCAACCAGATGATGGGCGAGCCCCAGCGAAAGACGCTCAAGGAGGACCTCGACCTGGACCTGGCCTACAGTTTGGCCGGCTTCGGCCGGTTCCGCGGCAGCATCTTCAAGCAAAGGGGATCGATCGCCATCGCCCTTCGCATCATTCCTTTCGACGTCAAGCCGATCCGGGAACTGCTTCTGCCGGATATCCTCGAGAAGATCTCCGGTTACGAACGGGGCTTCATCCTCGTGACCGGTTCCACGGGAAGCGGCAAGAGCACGACCCTGGCTTCCATGATCGATTTCATCAATGGCAGCCGGCAAAAACATATCATCACGATCGAGGATCCGATCGAATTCCTTCACAAGGACAAGAAGAGCACGATTTGCCAGAGAGAGATCGGCTGGGACGTGAAGAGTTTTTCTCGAGGGCTGCGCAGCGCGCTCCGCGAAGACCCCGACATCATCCTCGTCGGAGAGATGCGGGATGTGGATACGATCGAGACCGCGCTGATCGCTGCCGAGACGGGCCATCTCGTCCTCAGCACACTCCACACTCTCGACGCTTCCGAAACCATCAACCGGATCGTTTCCGTGTTCCCGCCGTACCAGCAGCGACAGGTTCGCATCCAGCTCGCCAGCATTCTGCGGGCCGTCATATCGATGCGGCTTCTGCCCCGCAAGGACGGAAAGGGCCGGGTACCCGCCGTAGAGGTGATGATCACGACGCCCTATATCCAGGATTGCATCCAGGACCGGGAAAAGACCAGGCTCATCCGTGACGCCATCACCGCGGGCGTGTCGCAATACGGGATGCAAACGTTCGATCAATCGATTTATCACCTCTTCAAGCAGGATCTGATCTCGTTCGAGCAGGGCCTCCGCTATTCGACGAGTCCGGACAACTTTCGTCTGCGCGTCCAGGGCATTCAATCCACGATGGACATCGCCCAGGAGGAAATGGAAAAAACGATGAGCCGGACCGGCCTCCGCGACAACGGCCGGGAAAAAGAAAGATAGATGAACGCCCAGGATATTCGCCGGACGTTTTTGGATTATTTCTTCAAGAAAGGCCATAAAATCCTGCCGAGCTCATCGCTCCTGCCCAAGGACGATCCGACCATCCTGTTCACCAACGCCGGGATGAACCAGTTCAAGGACATCTTTCTCGGCCTTGAGAAGCGGAGCTATAAACGGGCGACGACGGTCCAGAAATGCATGCGCGTAAGCGGCAAACACAACGATCTTGAGCAAGTCGGCCGGACACGAAAGCATCATACATTCTTCGAGATGCTCGGCAATTTTTCGTTTGGGGATTACTTCAAGGAAGACGCCATCGCCTTCGCCTGGGAGCTCATGACCGAGGTCTTCAAGTTCCCCCAGGACCGCCTCTATGTGACCGTTTATGAAGAAGATGACGAGGCTCTGGGGATTTGGCGCCGGGAAGCCGGGGTGCCGGAAGAAAAGATCTTTCGGCTGGGGAAAAAGGACAATTTCTGGGCCATGGGCGAGACCGGTCCCTGCGGTCCATGCTCGGAAATCCATTACGACTTCGATCCCGGGTACGAAAAAGGGACGCCGCTCGAACTCATCGAAAAGGGAAGCGACCGGATGGTCGAACTTTGGAACCTGGTATTCATGCAGTTTGTCCAGGACGAGAAGGGAGTCCTTCATCGGCTGCCGGCGCCCTCGATCGACACGGGCATGGGCCTCGAAAGGATGGCCGCCTCGCTCCAGCACAAAACGAGCACTTTCGACACCGACCTGTTCCGGCCGTTGATCGGGGACATCTGCGGATTCGCGTCGCGGGAATACCCGGCCCACGATGACGGCGACATTGCCGTCCGCGTCATCGCCGACCATACCCGGGCGATCGCGTTTCTGATCGGCGACGGCGTCATGCCGGCGAACGACGGCCGGGGCTATGTCCTCCGCCGGCTCATCCGCCGGGCCTTCCGCCACGGGAATCTCATCGGCATCGATAAACCGTTTGTCTATAAGCTCGTCGGCGCGGTCAGCGACATCATGAAGGACGCCTATCCGGAGCTCTTGTCGTCGCTGATCTTTATTTCGAAGATCTGCCGCGCCGAAGAAGAGCGGTTCGCCCAGACGCTCGCGTCCGGACTGCGCTATTTCCATCAGTTCGCCGGACAAGCCAAGCGTTTGGGCGGCAAGACGATTTCCGGAGAGGCGGCCTTTAAGCTCTACGATACGTTCGGCTTTCCCTTCGATCTTTCCCAAGAGCTGGCCCAGGAAGAACGGCTGGCCGTCGACGAGGAAGGCTTTAAAG
>Ga0187886_1000651_pt1 | contig 39077 bp, 67 predicted proteins | sample June2016WEW_20_1_FD_133001 | JGI IMG/M metagenome (GOLD analysis project Ga0187886, IMG submission 133001) | Peatland microbial communities from SPRUCE experiment site at the Marcell Experimental Forest, Minnesota, USA - June2016WEW_20_150 | ecosystem: Environmental > Terrestrial > Soil >...
ACTTTAAATAGCTTGCGCAGCGTCTAAAACTTTTCTAACAAATTTCACTTAGTCGCAGTTTTTATAGCTATGGCTAGAAGTAGCTGTGGAGCCTCATTTATCTATATATAGGAGCGTTAACGGTCTGTAAGAATAACCGGACAGATGAACAAATGAAAATAAATATTGATGCATTGGCAGATACGTTGAAAATCTTAGGAGGAGTTGTTAAGGATACTATTGATGTTGGCGACTATAGAATAACGATAATAGTAGAGAGGAAGGTAGATGAAAAGATTGGTGTTATCGTTGATAATATGGTAGCAGAGAAACGATTAAGTAGGTTACAAATAGAGACAATTGTTCAAAGACTCAGGGATGTAATAAATAAGATATGAGTATTGGTGAAAGAAAAATAAGGGGATAATATGAGCGGTTTAATACACGATTTAGATGAGACAAGAGAATTTGTTGAAAGAATACTTATGAAACTTCAGGACGACGAGGTATATATATTACTTTTGAATGCAAGAAAGAAATGGTGTCCTGCGTTATCTAGAAGTGAAGAGATAATGTATCGGGATTTAATCAGAAATAATGATCTAGATGGAACTCTAAGAAAAATAAAGAAGACTAGTTGTGTGAGTGGAGGGATATATGTCGATATGGCTACGCAGAAAGAAATCGACACTAGCTGTATGGCTATTTATTGTCTTCTGGACCCACGGAGTACACTAAAAGGTTACGGAGACTTTATTGAATATATTAACAACTGGATTTATGACTCATTCAAGGGAGAATCTAAGAACTTAGAGCTATATAGAAACATGGATATAAAGCTCTTTAGCGCTATCCACAAAAATAGAAGCAGATCTTTATATTTCGTTATTGACATCGATAAAAAAGATGAAGCTATATTGGATAAAGTTGCTGAGTCATTAGCTGGTCATATTGCATGGGTGAGTGAGACTCATGGGGGATATCATGTGATAGTGAATAAAAGCTACGATGCCGGTATGATAATATATCCTGCTATGGTTGGTATGGAGTATGTAGAAATACTCAAGGAGCCAATGTCGCCTCTTCCGGGAACTTTGCATGGAGGATTCAAGGTTGTTGGAATAAGAAGAGAGTTGTGGAGTTAGTTGGATATTTGTATGGTACATTTGATTATGTGTTAGAGGATGTCCGAGTAGTCACGATGGGAAGACGCTTTTGCTCGATGCGCACGTATGTTAGTGTGTAAACAACATCGGAACTTAAAGACGTACATCCTTAGTACGTTGACATGCGTATGGGCATTTGTATAGCTCTTAAAAACGTAAACTTTGTATAATAATGTTTACAAATTCCTAAATAAAGACATTAAAAGAAAGACGGTGATATATGCAAGAGTATCAACATAAAAACAAAAGAAAGATTTGGAAAATCAAATAATGATGTTGAAAACATGGTGCATAAATTCTGGTCTTCAGATTAATTCAGTATATGCAGATGTAGCAAGCGGAATCTCTTTCGATAATAGAAAAGAATTCTTTGAAATGCTGGATGAGATTATAGATCATAGAATAGAAAAAGTAGTCATAGCTTACAAAGATAGGTTATCAAGAGTTGGATTTGAACTATTCAGCCATTTATTTAATAAATATGGGACAGAAATAATTGTAATATCTGATGTAGGAAACAAAAAATTAGATTCAGAAGAAATATTTGAAGAGATTGTATCTCTTCTTCATTCTTATTCGATGAAATTATATTCAAAGAGACATCATGACAAGAAAAAGATAGAAATAGGTCATGTCGAAGATAATATAACAGATCTAATGTCTAATATTCCATTAATAGACAAAGAAGATGTTGTACAAAACTGAGGATATATAGATGTCAATTCCATTAATATACCGAGATACTGTAGTAGAGACCTATCCAGTTCTAAGAACTGGAAGAAAACATATATCATATGATGAATATGTATCATACTCGTGTCATCTAGCGAAGAATATATGGAATCAAACTCTACATTTAATTTTAGAACAAATAGAAATAACGAAAAAGGTTCCAACTTATGGATTTCTAGATAAAAAATTGAATAAAAAGAAATATTATGAAAAATCAGAATATGATAATTATCACAAATTACCGGCTCAGACATCTCAACATGTAATAAGAATGTGCCAAGAAGCGTATGTGGATTATAAAAAAGGTAAATATGAACATAATTACGATCCAGACAAATTTACTGGAAAACCTAGAAAACCAAAATTCAAGAAGAAAGACGGAGAATATATCCTAAAATTTACAAATCAAGAAATTAAATTTAGAGAAAGAGACAATGGTACAGTCGAGATGTTGTTTCCTGGAATAAGAAATAAAAAAGAAAAGATAAATAAGATTAAACCTATAACAATAGGTAATATTAACGATAAGGACTCATACATATTGAATCTATTGTTCGGTAAATTTGATGAAGTTAGAATTGTACCAGATTCCAATGGATATTGGATTGAAGTAGTATGTGATAGAGAGATAGCAAGAGAGGAATATTATGTAAAAAAATACAATCTAGATCAAGATATAATTATGTCAATTGATCTCAATGTAGATAATATAGTTGCAATAACGGATAATGTTGGTCACAAACCTATTATTGTCAATAGCGACATAGTGAAAGATGAGAATCAATGGTATAATAAAAGAAGAGCAGAACTCAATGGTGTGTATGATAGACAAAAGATCGGTTGTAAACTTCCTAAAAGAGAAGGGGATATAATTCGATATATAAAGAACAAATATGGGATGGCAATTGGATGTAAATATCCTAAGAAATATGGTGAAATAATAGATTATTTGACTATAGAAAATGGTCCAAAAATGAAAACTCTTACAGAAAATAGAAATAACTTGGTCTTAGATGCGATACATAAGTTATCAAGAACATTGGTAAAACACGCATTGAGAATAAAAGCTAAATCAATAATATTTGGTAAGAATCTCTTATGGAAACAGAAAGTCAATATTGGTAGGAAGAACAATCAGAATTTTGTTTCAATACCCCATGCCAAATTGATAAGGATGACAAGATATAAAGCTTCAGAAGTTGGAATAGATGTATATGATTTTACTGAGGAATATACATCGAAATGTTCTTTTCCTGATACTGAAGATATGTGTCATCATGAACAATATATGGGAAAGAGAGTTTATAGAGGTCTATTTGTAGCATCTCAAGGAATGGAAATCAATGCTGATGTCCAAGGATCATATAATATATTGAGAAAAAATATAGACAAGATAATAAAGAATAAAACGAAGTTTGATAACGTATACCCAAAATTTACTATTGATAGTATAATAGAGGGGGTAGTGGCACATAGGCTTGTGCCTATAAGATTAAGCATTGCAGATCTGATGAGTAAGTCTTACGAAGATCTGGGAATGAGTCATATATTGAGTTATTGATTTATGGCATTCATTATTTGTCATTAGAATAATGAGCATCTTAGAAATAGACATGTTACAATTGATAATATTATTTAAATAGATATGTTATTAATGTATATATGTTTAATAGCCTGTGCGTACTTAATGCACATAAAAATTAGGACGATGTTATTTTCGCAATGGACAGTGAGCAGAATAGTGAGTATAGAGACTAAGAAAATATGGTATTAATAAATAGAGAGGATTAAAAATATGGTGCTTAAGCAGATATTTGTTGTGAATTCTGATCTCGACATGGGGAAAGGTAAGATCGCTGGGCAGGTCGCTCATGCAGCAGTTTTTTACACGCACATAGGAGCAGAGTATAGACCTGGTAATACTGATAGATATGATATGTTCCTCAGGTGGAGATATGAAGATGAATAGTTGATGAAGAAAGTAATTCTTAAAGCTCCTCATAAAGAGATTATTCGTCTAAGGTCTGTCCTGACAGATGGGAACATATGGTCATATTTGGTCCATGACAGAGGAATGACACAGATACCGGAAAATAGTCTTACATGTATGGTTGTTGAGCCTCTAGAGGAAGAAAAATGTGACGAGTTGTTTGGGCACTTGAAATTATTATAAAATGCTGATGTATATTAAGAACGGTTGTGATAAAATTGCATAAAGTTACAATGATAGTATCAATTCCAGAAGAAGATTGGGAAGCGTTCAAAGAAAGCATCAAAGAGACTGGAGAAGTACAGTTCAACTATAGATACTCAACGATATTTGCTGAAATGTTTTAGGATATGGTTGTAATATGGAAAATAGAAAAACTGATGAAGATATATTAAAGGAACTTGGAGAATTAAAAGATACTTTTGCTCTGAAAGTTGTTAGAATTGGAACTGACGAAACCAATTTCAAGATATTGAAAATGTTACCTTCTAATATTGAAAACATGATGAAAGAACTTCATCTAACAAAGGTACCTGTAAATAATAGAGTGAATCTTCTGGAAGAGGTAGGGTTAGTGAAGAGATTTAAAGGTACTGGGAATGTTGCAATCGCAGATTTTGGAGAATTCTTTTTGGACAAGATAGAATCATATGAAGAAATAGTGAGAAAAAATTCTGTGAACATATTAAGAAGATGTATTGGGTAACATAGAAAGTTGGAAAATTGTTGAAATTGTTGATTTTTGGAGATAATATTTTTATGCATGAAGATCTTTTTGGTGAAAGAGAAGAAAGAAAGGACAAGATTAAACCTTTGCTTGAAGAGATGAATAAATTTTCTGATGACCAGGAATATGAGAAGGCAAGAGAAACATTAGATAAAATAAAGGGAGAGTTAGAAAAATCTTCAGTTCAGACGTGGGTTAGTGTGAGGAACATACAAACGATTAAAGATGTTCATAGTTTAGTAACTTCCGATTCTATAAGATTGAATCCTGACAATTATAAATTTTCTGATTTTTTGGGATTGTTGGTAAATGTTCATAGTAGAAAAGACGAGATACAGGGAGCAAGATATACTGATCTGGATAAACAGAGAAAAGTTGTAGCCGAGGAAATGGCATGTCTTGGTATAACTATACCTGAAAGTAAGGGAGGAAAGGTAGGAAGGAGTAAAAAGCCAAATAGAGCGTTTTTAGATATTGCTAATAAGGTAAATCCATCTCTTTGCCGAGGAGAATTAGAAAGAAGAGAGAAAGTAATGATGTGGAAGGCCATTGAGAGTGGCAGAAAAGATGAAATAGAGAAAATAAGGGAAAGGTTAAAAAAATATTCTGAGAAGAATATGTAGATATTTGTGTGTGTGTGTGTGTGTGGATATTATAAAAAGGAGAAGACAATATGAAACACATTCAGTTAGGAGAAGGCGAATATTCTCTAGTTATTGAAGAAAAGATAAGAGAGTGTATTCCAGCAGGAATTAGTTATGGTATTGACAATGATGGAAGCAAGACTGCTGGAGTTTTTGTAAGACAAGAAATTATGGAGAAAGGTTTATATGAAAATGCCGGATCTGAAACTATTTGGGAAGCTACTCAAAATGGTCTTCTTGGCATAGACAAAATATTTTTGACTATTATTTTTAGAGATAATGAAAATGTTAATATAGGAAAGATGAATTTTTACTTTGACTTGGAGGACCATCTTTTTAGAGATAACATGGTAGAATGGTTTGCAATGATAATCGAAAAAAACGGAGTGTTGGGACTGTGTGACGGTGTAATACCAACTATTATGGTTGATCATGTCCCTCTTGACTTACCAAGGTTGATTGTTATGACCAAAGGTAGGCAAAAGGTAGAATAAGAAAAGGACAATCGTGTTGGAAATGTATATATGGAATCTCAATTTTTCGTGGGTTGGTGATTGATGACTACTAAACGTGACTATTATGAAATAATTGGTGTGGATAGAAAAGCTTCTGTTGATGACATCAAGTCTGCATACCGTAAGTTGGCAATGCAGTATCATCCTGATAAGAATAAGTCCACAGGTGCAGAGGAAAAATTTAAGGAGATGTCCGAGGCTTATGCAGTTCTATCTGACCAGACTAAAAGACAGCAATATGACCAATTTGGACATTTAGGTATTGATCAAAGGTATTCTCAGTCTGATATTTTTAGGGGAGTTAATTTCGAAGACATTTTCAGAGATTTTGGGATGGGAGGACCAGGGTTTGGAAATGATATTGGAAGCATATTGAGCATGGTTTTTGGGAGTGGAAAAAGAGAACAGAAAATAAGACAGAACGGTCCTTCAAGGGGTTCTGATTTGCTTTATAGATTAGTTGTAAATCTTGAAGATGCGGCAAGTGGGAAAGCAATGACAATAGACATCCCAAGAACAGAAATTTGTGAAACTTGTCGTGGGACAGGATCAAAACCTGGGACGTCTATAAAGGTGTGTCCTGTTTGTAATGGAAACGGTCAGGCTAGTATAACTCAGAATACTTCTTTTGGTTTGTTTGTGACAACGTCTCCTTGTGGAACGTGCCACGGTGGAGGAAAAGTTATAGAGTCTCCATGTATTGTGTGTCACGGTTTAGGTTCTGTCCAGAAGATGAGAAAGATTGAGGTGAAGATTCCTCCTGGTGTTGATACTGGTTCAAAGTTAAGAATATTAGGGGAGGGGGAGTTGGGTAGAAACGGTGGTCCTATGGGAGACCTTTATATTGACATTAACGTTAATCATCACAGCGTTTTTAGTCGGCAAGGTAACGATCTTATTATGGAGACTACGGTTAGTTTCGTGCAGGCAGCTCTTGGTGCTAAAATAGCGATACAAACGCTTGAAGGAAATGTTGAAATGAATATTCCTTCTGGAACACAAAATGGTCATATGTTCCGTCTTAAGGGTAAGGGGATGCCAAGTCTTCATTCTTCAGAGAAGGGTGATCAGATTGTGAGAATTAAGGTGACAATTCCGACAAAATTGACAGATAAGCAAAGAGATCTATTGAGAGAGTTTGATAAGGTTTGAAAAGGAGATGTAAAAATGTTAAAGGAATCGTATTTGGCAAATATGAAGAATCTTCCCAAGGATTCAATAAAGATAGTGGTTACGAGAAGTGCTGGACATATGCTCAGCCCTTCCAAGACTTTATTATGGGATTATAAAAAGGGGAAGATAAAGTGGGATGAGTATGTTAAGACTTTTTATCGAGAAATGGATAATCCTGCGTGTGTAGCTGTCATGAGAGAGATCAAAAAGATATCTAAGACTCAGGATGTATATTTGATATGTTTTGAGGCTCCTGGAAAGAATTGTCACAGGTATTTATTGATGGATATGATCAGTAAACTGGACTGATAGATAAGAAAAGAAAAAAGGTGATATAATGTGAACATGAAGATAGGTTTTGGCATCCTTTTTGGAATACCAACAATACTTTTGACATTCATATATTGTTCTCTGGGTATTAATAACTATTGGCAGCTATTTTTATTTTTATCTATGATTCTGATTGTGTATACGCCCGCGATGTTGCTTCTGTATTTGGCGTATGTGTATCATGTAAAAAACAAGGTACAGAGAGAGTTTGGAGATTTGTATGTTGGTAAGGGATAAAAAAGGAGGAGAATAATGGCGCTTGATAAACTTCATAAGTACAGCAATATGATGCCGGCCGAGTTAATGATGTTGGTTAATAGTGCTCCTAAGACAGACATGGATTGGGGTCTGATTATGTATCTTTTTGAGAATACTGGAAGAGGTAATATTATCACATTGGGCAAGATGAGCAGTTTTTTCAATGTTGACAGAAGTATCTTGTCTGAGAGATTAGATAAGATGAGCGGATTATGGGTGAGACATTATTTGAATGTGAGCGAGTACGGCAAGACATATGGTACATATGAGCTAACTGAAATAGCTGCTGACTTTATGGTTAAACTTGTTGAGTTATTAGAGATGAGAAAATGAAGATAAGGGTAACTGATATGATAGAAAAATATGGGATGGATTATAGAACTGCTATAAGCTTGGATGTGAAAGGGAAGACAGAAATTTCTTTTGAAGAAGCAATGTGTTTGGATGGGAGGGGTATATTTATAGATAAAGAACAAGACATTTATACTGGCGACTTACCCCAAGAGGAAAGAAAATCAAAACTGCTAAGAATTTTTGAGTTTCTGAGTAGATAGATATAATTTTGATTAAGAAGGAGACAATATGGTGAAAACAATCTTAGATACACCAGAAAAGGTATTGAATTATATAAGGAAAAATAGATTAAACGAGCTGTGGACCGGTTGGTCAAATCCTAAGAATATCAATGGAATACGCCTAGCAGGTTATACGCCTCAGTATTCTGAAGACTTGGCAGAGATGCTTATTAAAAAATGTCCAAGGATTGATGGAAAGACCAAGAAACGGTGTCCTGGCGCATGGGTAGTTCCTAAGGAAGATGTAGAAAGAGGTATTATCACAAAAATTGTATGTAACCATCCTGGGTGCAAAAGATACAAACCTATAATATGGAGGTGGGTTGCTTCTGGAGACAGAAGAAAGTTATATTTTAATAGCAAAGAACTTGTGGATTTCTATGCAACTCGTGGGAGATCATTTTACGGAACTTTATCTATCCATGACAATAAAATTATAGCTCCAAAATCTCATTATGTCAATGAGAAACTGGTTATTGGAACTACCCTTGGTATCGATATAGATATAATAGAAGGAACAATATGTGACAGCGGAAATAAAGAAGATATGCAAAAGACGATAGATCTAGTAAGGGAGAATCTAGATACATTTGTCCCTAATAGCTATAATATGCAAACGAGTGGGAACGGAGTTTATTTCCTTATTCATCACGACCTGTGCAGAGCTAATATATTTCCAACTATGGCCAAATTTAATGGTTGGTTAATATATTTGGATGCTCTTAGACAGGAGAAGGGAATAACGAAGACGAAAATAGATCCTTTAAATTCTCCAGGAAGGTTATTTAAGATGTTTGGATCTCCGCATCAGAGATATGACCTTGTTTGTGTTCCTCTTCTAGAAAGTTGTAATATTACTAAGATGGAGAATAAAGAATTTAAATTGAAAAATTTTGATATTGCCAACTATATAGAAATTGGCAATAATGGGCATAGTAAATTAAATTTCTATGATAGATGTGACAAGAGAGAGACAAAAGCTCTGTATCAATTTTTGGAAGAACATTCGTTAAAATCCCCAGATTATGGGGACAGGGCGTTGCGATATAGATTTAAAGAAATTACTGAAATACTTACAGGAGAGGAACAACCTGAAACTTCCGAAGAGATTGATGAAAAGATCGATAGATTGTTCGGTTGGGAGGAGTTCAGAGCAGATTCCCCTGGAAGAGTCCATTATAGGAAAAAAGACGGTATGTTTATTGTTCAATCTTACGGTAAGGACCACGATCAAATAATTAAAGAGTTTAGAGAAAAGATGTGTAAGAAGGATAAGGTGTAACAATATGAGCACACGGTTGGGGACTGTTCCAGGGTGGGAACGTGCTGCTGGTTGGACAGCTGATAATAGAGTATATGAAGGGGTTGGTCCAACCATAGATATGATCCCAGAATATGCTGGAGAGGAACTAGCAGATTACTGGATTAAATTTGATATACTATTCTATTTTTGTGAAAGTCCTCCAATAAGTCCTGTTGTGTTTCGTACGTTGAAAGATTGTATGATAAGACGGATATTTGTATCTCCATTAAAGGAGCCAGTTCCCACTCTTGAAAAGTGGACGGAGAGTGTTACTGAGACTATTATCGCTGATCTTGCTGAAGATATTCATAGTATGAGTGTTATAGAAATGGGAGGGTTGAGAAAATGTGGCATTACTAAAGAAGAAAATTATGTGATTACTATAACAGATAAAGGATTTATCATATCAGAAAGAGCAGAAGAGATGGGAGTAGAAGTGGTCAAACCAGAAAAGATAGAAGAAAAGTTGCCAGAAGAGATAGAGGTGAAAGTTAAGCCAAAAGTTCCAGCGTATATATTGGGACAAATAGAAGTGTTAGAAGAAAGATACAAGGAAGCAGAGAGTGTCGATGAAAAGATGGCAATCAGAGAAGAGATAAACAAATTAAAAGAAAGATATGGTATTGTATAAATTTGAGGAGGAAAGAAAAATGATAGTGAAATGTGTCAGATGCAAATTGGTTGAAAAGTTGAGTCAAGATGAAATTGAACGTCTGGTGAATACTGCCAAAACGTATAATGATGAAGTAAGTCCGAATGATTATACTGCAATTTTGTCTATAATCAAAGGAAAATGTACAGATGGAAAGAAACATTTGTATATATATGATGAGGCATTTAGTAAGACTGTTGCCGATCTAGTATTGGAACACAATAAGTTATGCGAAAATAATGCTGCTAAAGAGAAAGAGGTATCGGAAATACTTCAGAAAATTGAAGCTCTTAAAAATGAAATAAAGAACTTGAGTGACAAGAGAGATAACGATATTAAAGAGATTGGTGATATAAATATGGCTATTGACAGTGTGATCGAAACATTCGAAAAAGAAACTGGGGCTCGCAATGTGAAAATGTGGTCCTAGCTCCTTACGAAAAATAGAATAAGATCTGAACGTTTAGAAAACTTATAATTGCGTCTGTAAGCGTCTTTGTGTATCGCAGCTCCTCTGTGTACGAAAACTATATATATTTTAGTAGCATTATAGTATTGTAGAAAGTACAATTTGCGGTATCTGTCGTACGATAGGAGATGATAGCAGTTAGGCAAGTTTTCAGAGGAGGTAATTTTGAACAAAGAAAATGTGATAAAAAACGGAGATGAGATGAGGTAGTACTAATATAATATGTGACAAATTGGATGGAAGAACAAAAGTGGTAATATGGAATTGGTACAGTCTAAAGATGTATATGATGCTGATAAGAGGAACAGTAAAAAACGTTTCTTGACAACAGACGCAATATGTGTTCGGTGTGGAACGATAATCAATTCTTGCTATGAAGACGATTGTTTCATATGTGATGATTCAACTGAAACATGTGATCATAGCGAGTTCATAACTGGACACCAAAGTGTAGACCTGAGGATATTACTGAATTTTCGCATAGAAGATTTGAAAGCTTTAGCAGAACTACATGGCTGCTCAGAAGGGAGCGGTAGAGCTAAGGCTGTAGCCGGTCTGATGAAGAAATTACATGTCAATCTTGACAAAAGAATAAACGATATTTTAATAAGAAAAATTATTCTGAGAAATAGGAAAAAGTTCTGGTTCTGGAAGGATCTCGATGATGCAGTTATCAAAGCTAAGAAACCGAAAGGTATACAGCTTGTCGATCCAAAAGACTGCACAGAGGTGAAGGAGATTAGAATTAGGAACAAGAAAGGTGATAATGTCAAGATTACTGTGATGCCAATGGGAAATTATAATAAGGGTGACATTAAAGACGATAAGAAATAGATGCATGGAGACATGGAGATAGGATAATGTAGACAAATGTAAGATAATATATTAATATTACAGAAATAGAAATTTGATATAGTGATAAAAGAAAATATGCATCAAAAAGCCAAAGCGGGAAATCAATCGCAAAGACGACAAACTCTTTGCCATGCTACATCTTTTGCCTTTGTCGTTTTAATACTCTCAGTTTTCTTTTATATATCTTTTATTTCTCGGTTTTCTTTTGTCTATCTTTTTAATCCTTATACTGTATAACACATACACACAAACCATCTGATGCACGTCAATGTACTAAGGATGCATTTCTTTAAGTTCCAACGCTGTTTGCATACTAACATACGCATGCGCCTGACAAAAGCATCTAGCAAAAATCTTCTTTGGTATTCTTTAGTCTTTCTGAGATGTGCCAGGGACATGTCGTAGAGAACCCAATTTGTTTATTTTTCTCTGAAGTTTTGTTCACATTCTGGCAACATAGTTTCTCTGTTTTACCCATATTTTTCCAGTGTCGTACATTTTAAATCTAGTAATTTGTTCCGTACACGTATCAACTGTTTTGTGTGATGAAAAGATGAAGGTGTTCTTAGTTTTGCAACCTCTTTTAGTTTGTCAGATATCAGTTTGTCAGCAGTAGCAAATTCATCATCTTCTATGCATATTACCATTTACTATTCCTCCTTGAGTATATGTTTCCTACTGTCATAGTTTGGTATCGAATAATTATTTATGTATATACCAGTCCAAATGTGAACAGAAGATAGTCTTTTTCATTTTCCGTAAAGCTACTATCTATCACTTTTTTTATTATATCAATAACAGTTGGAATATTGCCTTTTCTTATTTTTTCCATTGTCTCGCTAGTCATATTGTATATTATTGATTCAGCTTTTTCTTGGCTAATTTTCAACGCTTCTGTTATACTTCTGATAAATCCTGCTTTTTCTTTGTCGTTCATTCTGGAAAATACTGGAGAAGAAGAATGTCCAATTATATGTATCGCAAAGTGTCTTTCTTTTCCCTTAAGATTAAGAGGTATTTCTTTGACGACGTCAACAATAATCCCTTGATAGTCTTTCAACATTTGCATTACGTATCTTACTATATGTACATATCTATCTCTCGAAATACCCAGCGCTTTTGATATATCTTCGTATGTTGCTGTTGGTTCTGTGTTTGTCGGTTCTGTTTTCATTAGTCGTATTCTCCGTTTATTATGCTGAGTCGTTTTTTTGACTACTTCAAGTTAATTATCTCCCTATGAAACAAAGGTTTTATCCACTTATGAGGAATGTTGCGTAGGAGACTTACGTCTTTAATCTCAGTATTTGCCTTTTCATAGTGTTCGTCCTTTATGTTATCTCTAGTTGTCCAGCACTCTACATTATGAGGTTCTGCATCACTACCCATGCAAACTGTGCCAGATACCTTATTCTTTTTTTTGAGGACTAATACACCTAACAAGTCTCCATGAGATGGGCTTGTAGTTGATACACCATTTTCTTTATATAGTTTGACAGTTATATCTCTAAGAAGATTTTCTGGAACGTTTCCTTGTTCTGGAATTTTATCCTTGATGAAATTTCTCACGTCTTCTACAGATGCGTGCGTATGAAAATCTCCCTGAATTTTAAAAGGACATTGAGACTTAATATCTTCGAAATTTATATGGTATTTACTACCGTTAGTTGCTAAAGATGGAGATAAATTTCCGTTGTTATCTTTACATATAAGGAACCCGTGTTCGTCTCCGTCTGATACGGTTTTACTGATTTCTTGTATAAATCTGCTTCTTAGTTCTGATGTCATTTTGTCTTTAATCATATTAAAAATTCTTCCTCCTATTTGTTGTTGCTGTTATTCATCCAGGCGTATCACTTCTTTGTCGAATAGAGGTTTTATCCACATTTTTGGATATTCTCCTATATCTTCGGTCTTGGTATCGTCAATCTTGGCATAACCACAAGTAATAAAATTTGCTGCATTCCTTTTTGGTGTCCAACATTCTATCTTATCTTTCTCCATATCGGTAGCTGTACACACTGTCCCTTCTGTTTTTCTTATACACTTTTGCAATAACGATGTCAGCACGTCTCTATGAGAAGGTATTTGCAGACTGATATTTTCTCTTTTTGACAGTTCTTTACTCATGGAAATGAGTTCTTTTATGTCAGTTTGTGAAAATTTTATGCCATATGTTTTCTCAAGTGTTGTTATGTGCGGATGAGCATGAAAAAATCCTTTAATCTTTCCAGGACAGTCTCCAATTTTAGGATCTACTATGATGCTACATAAACTTCCTTCGCATTTTCTATCAGACGCATGTAATTTATCGTCTTTGTCTTCGCATATGAAAAAACCATGTTCTTTTCCAGAATTTCTAGTCTTTTCTATTGTTTCTAGAAAGGACCTTTTTAGTTCTGGGGTTATTTTATCTTTTATCAGATTTACTCCTCCTTGTATAAAATTCATTTCTCATAATGTTTTCTATTTTGTTAGTTAAGTGACTGTTATTTATGTCCATATCAAGTAATTTATCGATTAGTCTTGTTTCTTAGGACATATTCAGTACGGCAAACTTTGCCTATATACTCATTGGTAAAATCGATAGTGCCTATATCGCCCGTTTCTTTTATACCACAAATGTCACTATTTTCGGTAGTAAATGTCCAAGTTCCGTCTGGATGGATCAATAGTTCTATTGGAAAGCCACCTTCTTTTTTAATTATCTCATTTGCTACGATTTGAGCCTGTTTGAATGTTAATGCTTTCTTGATTTCTGATATTTCTGCCACCATTTATTCCTCCTTTATTTATTCTCTCTCTGCCTTACTGACCCCATTCAAAAATTGAATTTTGGCTATCTCAATTGCTGTGACAATATAGATTGGCTGAACCTCAAGTGCTTCGAAAAAATCTTCCAGCGCAGACACAAGCCTTACGACTTCATCGCTCATAATACTTCGTGACTGTCTTATGTCCATATCGAATATGTTCCAACTAATAATTTGGCTTTTGTATATTTCAAATGCTGCTATCGCTACGAAAGGATTTGGATTAATTTTTTTCAGAAATTCTGATAGATCTATTAGCGTTTCTCCAGTAGTTTTTTGAAAAGGACTTATTTCATTCATGTTATCATTTCTCCTATTTTAATTTTATATATTTGCCTACGCTGAACATTGATCAATTGGTTTGTCAGGATCAGGTTCTCCAACGGGCTCAAGATATTTTCTTAAACCTTCTGATAGTACATCTTCAGCTTTTGGTCTTCTCATTCTGAGTAGTATATAACCTTGGCCAGTAGCAGGATTAATGTCTTTGATCTTTGTAGTTGATACGAACACTCCCTCAGTAAACAGTGCAAATTTCAGTCCCCAACCAATTGCAGTTTCTCCAAGTTTTTCAAAATATGGCCCTAGTTCTTTTGCTATATCGACAGCTTTTACGAGTATCTCTCCATTAGGATTTTTATCAATGTTATCAAGCAAATACGGCACAACATCTGGATGTTCTTTTAAAGCATCTAAGTATGTACCATATTTTTGGTGTTTAGTCTGCCCACAACCTGATCCTGGTCTAAGTACCGTTACGTCTTGTATAGGTATGTCAGCGTGTTCTTTGGTTATACGATCTATATCTGGAAGTTCTATTTCTTTTTCTTTATACTCTTTTTTTGTTGTTGTATCTGTTTTACCACTTCCAAGTTTCTTATAGTCATTTTTATGAACAAATACATTAACATCCCAATGTCCTCCCCATATTCCGTCATATGTAACTATCCACATCCTTGTTCCTTCAGGAACGTCGATTATTCTCTCAACAGGCTGAATGCCGGTGGACATCATCGTGTCATAACTGTATCCAGGACCTTGTGTTATCTCTCCATTTTTGTCGACAAAATAAGATGTTCTATATGCATAATCTCCTAATCCGCTTGGATTAAACGTTGTTGGAGATTCAATTATCTTTATTTTCTCAACGAATTTTCTTGGTTTTTGTCCTCCAGCAAGTTCAAGTATTTCTTTGTATTCCGGCAATAATATTTTTACTTCTTGTAAGTTCATATTCAACACATCTCATTTGTCTTTTTGTATAAATCGTCCAGTATGGTTAAAGTCACTCTATCCATAAATTATTTTCTCTTTATTTTGTTCTTGTATGTATTTATGTACTCGTTACATATCTGACGGGTAGTCATGTAGAATCTTGCAAAGACTGCGCATAATGTATAATAGACGCAGTCTGCGAGTTTTATTGTACGTCACATCACTTCTCTTTTACTATGTTGATTGGACATTTTGAATAACTGTATTTAATCCGAAAATTTCCAAGATATTTTATTGGAATATAAAAATCATGAACCCTTCTTCCACATTTTGATATTGCAGATTTGATGAACGCTGCTTCGGCATCGTCGCTTATTTTATCTATTTCACATAGAGCGCCAGTTCTCAAAAATCTATGTGGTTCAATAATGTTACCAAAAAGAGAATATAACTTGTTTGTGCTATTGCTCCATTTAGCACAATCTATATATTTGGAGCAAGTTTTTCCCTCAAATTCGAAATCACAATCATTATGTTGTGATTTTAGACACAATAACTTTTGACACTTCATTTATTGCTACCTCCTAATTTACTTAGATCATTTTTTTATACTTTAGATTTTTTGGTATTTCTTCATGTATGTTATCTATTTTTGTATATTCTATATCTTCTGGTTCTATAACACATCCATAAGAACTTTTTAATTCAAATAATCTTTCTAAATTTTCGGCGGTCAATGTCTTTATTTCGTCTTTTGACCAGTTTCGTTTATTTCCACATTCTTCGAACTTTTCATGAAAATAATCTATATAACTTTCATGATTCTTGTACTTTTCATTGACATCACAACCAGATTTGCATCTGTCTATTTCGCACATACGTTCATAATACTGTAATTCATCACTAGAAGGATGTCCTATTCTGGTATCATGATCTATAAAGCAACTTCCACTATCGTTTTGAATGACATGACTTAAGTCTATCCTTATTCCGTATGTTGGTTCTCCTTTTTTTATGCGACCTCGTATATATTCTTCAAGACCGCCAGTTTCATTATTTAGTAAAGTATGTAACCATCCTTCTTCGCCTCTAATACCATACTTTTTGATAAATTCGAATCCTTTTTTGTCAGTCCAGTGATATAGATGATTTTGTTTCATATGCTTCAAACTTCCTTAACTTCGCGTATAAACGATATTACGTTACTTATCTTTTGTATGTATTTATATCTAACATTTGCATATGTCTTTGTCTTTTAACGTTTGTTTTGCCTTATCTAATATAGATTTTTCAACAAGGTGATGTTTCTTAGATTTATCTTTGCTTTCAGTTTTCATACCCTTCTTGATATAATATTCAATTTGAACTTCTGAGTATTCTATATCTTTATTTGCGGTTACAATGTAATCGTTTATCGTATCGCATACATTCTTACAACAATTATCCATATGTGATTCTCCATTGTTATTTTTTCTTATCTAGTATTCTTATGGCCTTTCTTATGTCTTTAATCTCTTCGTCGATTCCTGAACGATGTTCTTTTCTAAATTTAGGAGCGTTCCTATATTTGTCTAGTTCGGCATCTTTTAAATCTCTTGCATAGCTACCTAGATAAGAATTCTTCATGTCAATACATTTGCATACGTCTCTTGTGGTTAGCTCTATTATCATATCTTGTAGAAGATTGTGTTGAGCAAAAGTTTCCTTTAATCTTTCTTGGGAAGCAATTGCTTTTTCTCTATTATAAGCCAGTTCTTCGTATTCATTTAACGCCTTTGTGTACATATCTTTTAGTGTCACACAGACGTTCTCGCAACATTTGTCATTTGTCATATTATATTCTCCTTTATGTTTGTATTATCTTTGCCTTTAATTTATCAATAACGTTGCTCCGTATATTACTGTTATGTCAGATATTTTTTACCATGCTACACGTGCAACGACCTTTAGATAATCTTTCAAATTGCCTAGTAGATCCTATATCTAAATCAAGTAATGTATCCTTTTGTTTTTCTGTCATAATATTTCTATTTGAATTCAAGGTTTTTACTCTTGATCTTATATTCCTAGAGTTTGTTGCTATGGAAGGCAAGTCACACCTGTTAACTCCGTCTTTAAATCTTTCCACCAAGATATCTAGATCGTTCAATTCTTCTTCTATTTCATTATTTTCTTTTGGCATAATTCCTCTTTATCTAATTTTCCTATACCTTTGTCAAATTGTTCTATATGTCTCTAAATTTGCTATGGTCTGAATGGATACACGCTTTTCTTTTGCAACTCTACCAAATTGGCAGCTTTAAGACAGCTGCATTCTTCTCTGAATTTGTTTTCGTACTCGTCAGATTTTACCTCAAATCTTAGAATATCGTCTATTGTCATATCACCATCTTTCAAAGCTGCGTATGATAGTCCAAGAGCTTCTTTTGCTGCTGTAACAATTTTTGGATTGCACGTGTCTGCAAATTCTTTCATTAAATCGATTCTTTTCTGTATTCTTTCATAATACGTCTTTTCTTTGTCTTTAACTAAGTTTTCTACTACCATATTTGTATACCTCGAATAATTATCATGAGACTACACTTTACATCTTGGGGTATTTTCGATTTTTATGCGCAATTCTTCAAATATTTTGCTTCTTCTGATGTTATCCTTTTTCATATAATCGTAAGCGTCTTTTGATATATTGTTACTAAGTTTTTCTCGTTCTAGTTTTTCTTCGGTATCAATTAGCTTACTTTGTGCAAAAAGAATTGCGTCTTGTATATTAATTCTTCCATTCCATTGTTGAATAAATCTTCTATTATTGTTTGTTTCATAATTTTGTCAGCGTTTGTTGGTTGAACTACTGTTCAGTTTGTCTTTTCCAATGTTCTTGAGATAATTCATCAATTCTTGAAGAAACCTTTCTGAGTAGTATAAAGTGATCTGTATTACTAATGTTTGGTTTCCAACAGTTTTCTACACTTAATCCTGTGCTTTCTAGGATTGTACATAGATTTTCATTTGACAAACTTTTCAATGCTTTCTCTATTCTTGCCTTTTCGAATTCTCCCATAACTGATCACGTCCTGTATTTGTTTGTTTAATCTTCTCTTGGTTCGTTATAAAATCTATTGTGTGACGACATTTTACATGACGGAGTATTTTCGGCTTTGTCGTATAATTCATTAAATACTTTAATTTTATGATTTGCATCTTTTTCTATATTTTCATACGTCATTTCATTAATGATATTATTGTCGAATTTTTCCTTTGCATCTTTTAATTCTTTTCTCATATAACTTTCTGCGAATATAGCAGCGTTCATTATATCAGTTTTATCTACTAAACAATTACAGAATTCTATTTTTGCTTTGTCTTTGTTGGTCATATATTATTATCTCCTTTATTTGTTCTTGATATTTGTTTTATGTCTATTGATTGTTATACTATTGACTTATTTTGCTCTTCTGTCATAATTTTTCCTCATTATTTACTATCATTTTATATCTGGAGAGTAGTCGTGCAGATTTCTGGGAAAGACTGCACATAATGCATGATATATGCAGTCTTTGGATTTTCTTATGATAGCTTTGGCTATTTGTTATTTATGTCATATGATAGCTTTAGCTATTGATATACAATTTCCTTTTTTCTTTAAATTCTTTCGTACCCTTATATTGCCTGACTGTATGTTCGTTTATTGGAGACAATATGCTGAAAGCTTCTGCACCTTCTTTACCCAACAGTGTCATATCCATCTTGTTTGTATTTTTGTCCAGTTGGAATACTAGACACATTCCAGGTTCTTTAGGTATTTCACAGGTATCTATTCTGTACTCATGATCAAATTTAGAGTGTTTTGCTTTTTGAAGTATCTCGTGAAGTTTTCTTGCGTGTTCTTCTGCTGTTGCTGTCATATATTTATTTCCTCCTTGTAAACTTGTTTATTAATTTATAAAAATATTCTCCATTTATATTTATTATTTCCCTATCAAATAATGGTTTTACCCATTTTCTTGTTGGTATAAACTGCTTTTCTCTTAATTTTCTTTTTTCTTTGAATTCTTTCGTACCCTTATATTTTGCGACTAAACGCTCATTTATTGGAGACAGTATGCTAAAAGCTTCTGCACCTTCTCTACCTAGTAATGTCATATCCATTTTATTTGTCTTTTTGTCTGTTGTCCATGTGTAAATGTCTTCGCCTGACAAGAAATTAGTTTTGGATCTTGTTGGATGAGTATGAAATGAACCAACAGTTTTACTTTTCTCAGGACAGGTTTTTAGATCAATGTCACACTCTTTTCCTATACACAATTTAGTCGCTTTAATCTTGCCATTTTTGCTCAATCATTTCGCTTTATTAGGAAATAAGAAGGAACATTTAATTTTTTTGTACAATTTGTAAGTTCTCCAGATTTCTTTTCCTTTTCAAACTCTTCGATTGAATATTTGTACTCTGAATAACTAAACCCACCAGGCGGTTTTTCTCTTTTTCCTGATTGGTAATTAAATTCCTCGATTATATATTTTTGAACATAATAATTAATTTCTTCTGTCATACAATTGCAGATTTCGTTTTTTGGGACTCCTTTACACCAATGTTTGACAAGAATATAGAAATTCTTCCCTAATGCCTCTGTTTTTAAGTGTTCTTCTATGTCTTTGTATGTTTTGATATGTCTCGATCCATCTGTCATATGTTTATTTTCTCCTTTATTTTGTATTTATTTATATGCCAATTAGATGACTATTATTCTGTGTCTTTATTTATTGTCAAAAATTGTGTAGTTGTGACCAGCTTGGCAGTGATCCATGATCTGCTTTAGCAGAGAGGCAACGATCAACTTTAGTTGAGAGTTGTGATAACAGCTCTATTTAGCTGAGAACTGCTCTTCAGATGGGAACAATTGCATATAGACGATATTATACGCGATTTTCTATTGTCAAAATCTTGTATAAGCGATATTATACGCAGTCTTTGGGTTTTCTTATGATAGCTTTAGCTATTCTTTATTTATTTAATTTCCGATCAAGTAATTAGTGATCAATTTTAATTGAGAACTAATATCATTTCGTCGCTTGGTAGAAAAAATAAAAATTTTTCATTCTTATATTTGTAAATTGTCTAAGACTGTGTAGTTGTGACCAATTTTAGTTGGTTTCCTTAATTGCAGAATCTTCACGATCTGCTGATTTTAGGATCTCATTAGTTTATATTTATTTAATGAGTTCAATATATCTTATGTCTGCTTTTGAGGATAATCAAGTTGATTTATATACAGCTATCAGGTAATAAATCATTTTTGATAATAATGTCACCTTTTTCATCAAAAAACCACAAAACCTTGTCAGAGGTATTGATCATATCTATTACTGATTTCTTAAGTATGCACTTATAGTTACTTGTTACAGAAAATTCTTGTAACAAATTTTTCCTTGTTTCATTGGATACAATGATATTATCGTAATCATCTAAAGAAAGTGTAACTCTATTTCTTGAGACTAATCCTAATATATCAATTATTTCTTTCGGTATATTTAGAATATTACGTCCAAGATCAGCTGTTGACAAACCTATTATTAGAGCTCCAACATCTTTATGAAAAATATCTATTGAACACCCATCTAATATAACGTTATTTCTTAATGTCATATTTCCATCATTAGCTAATATCCATAAGATCTTATCTCCAATATCTGCGTTGATGGCACTTCCAACATCTTCTGGAATCCTAACTAATATACTAGCATAATGATTAGTGAGCACCTGACACACATGAGATGTATGTATATGTTTTTCTCCTGTTCCTAATATTATGCCTTCCTTAAATTTTCTTATATTTACTACTCCATTTTTGTCTAATATGAATAAGATATCGTCTCCAGTCTATTATCTCTTTTTGTATAGATGTTCTTCTGCATCCTCTTATCTTTTGTCAGATTTCTATCTTATGTTCATTATATTTTCCTTTATATCTTTTCTTATTAGTCAAACTTTCCTTCAAATTTTGTAGGTCTGTTCAATATCAGAGTTTGAAATTCCTTTTCTTTAGGATCTAATTCTGGTTCATCTAAGAAATAATTAGCATTCTCATATTCATGAAATATATATGATATATAAAGTTGGAAAAGTTCGTATATACTTTCAAAGTCTCCAACAGTAGATAGGAATATGTCTACCATATCTTTTCTTCTAAAAGAATTTACTACCCTGAGAAGTCTTATCGCATCGTTTTTAGTTAAGTCATCTAATTTCTTTATTTCTCTAGGATCTACTTCAGTAGGATATGCTTCAAAAACCGTTTTGCCTTTTAGATTATAAAATTCAGGTTCATTTTGAAAATAGTGGGCTTTATCAAACATTGTGAAAAAATGTTCACCAAAAGTACTGAAAACTGTATACAAGTCACCTATATCCGTGGGCTTATTCTTCAGTGTTTTATCTAATTCTCTTTTAATCTTTTCTATTTCCTGTTTTCTTTCAGGATGAAAACATGCAGCAATGTCTAATACGCAAGGAAAATCTTTCAAAGCGTCTTCAAGGGTCAAAAGCAAAACACTTTCGATAAACTCGTCGACCTCTCCTTTTGCTCTATGAGCATTTACTACTCTGAGAATGTAAATGGCGGCATTTTTTGGAAAGTCATCCAATTTTTTTACTGTATGTTCAGCGACATATGGAGGATACTCTATTTCTAAAACCCCCTTTTCTAATTTTTTTGTTATCTCTTCACGTTGTTTTTCCATCCATTTCCATTTCTCTTCACATATTTGTGGAGAAGGTGGCCTATAATCTGCTCCAGCAGGACTAAATATCAACAATGTACCGCTAGCACTACCAACAGTTATGTCTGTAGAAAATCCATATTCAAATGCTGCTTCAGCTATTTTACAAAATACGTCTGGAGTATTACCTTCTCTTTTCACAGAGTCAGACATTTTTTCTATATCGCTGAATCTTATATATGATTTTCCAGATATATATATTCCTTTTGTTATGTCTGTTAAGAAATGTCTTATGATATTTCTAGCATCTTCTTCGTTTAACATTGTCTCTCCATTATTAATTCATCTATTTGCGGATTTTCTTGTATCCGATTTATTTCTTAGGATCGTTTCCATATTTTCATTTTTCCTTTTGTAGTTGTCTTTCAACCCATAGTTCTATGGTGAGTAGTTTGTCATCTGGATCTCTAGCTCTTATTATTCTCATTTTTTTATTGTCTTTTCTAATAGTCCCAACATATATATCATCTTTCCATAAACAATATCTAGCATCCCAATAAATAGATATAGGATGTCTAGGAGATAAATTAGATCTTAATTCTAGTTTTTTGCCTAAATCTTCAGGAGTTACCAATATTTCTTTTTTATCAGAAATCTCTTTCTTTAATTTAGGGATGACGTTTTCTAATGTGTGACAAAACTCATCTCGTCTCTGTTTAATTCTAAATTTTATATCACGTATAGATTCTGTTCTTCTTTCTACCATGTTTATTTTTCCTATTGATGTTGAGTTATTATATCATACCGAATGACTATCATGAGTGAGTAATCTTGTGATGTTCTAATGCAGATTGTGTATAGCGCCTATTAGACGTAATCGTTTAATCATAGGTATATTTCTTTTTTGTAGTTCGAATGTCCAGCTCTTTCTAATATTCTTTTAAATTTTTCTGATTCTGTCATGTTGTCGCTTCTCATAATATTATTTCTCCTTATTTTCGTATATTGTATGTTCATTTCTCCTTATTTTCTATGTCATTATTGGATGACTAAAATTTGGTATTTTTCTCGCCTATTTATTGTTTTATTATTAGATGTTTGTTACGTGCCCAAAGTATATAAGTTTTGCTATTGCAGAAATACATAGATGTACATAGGAGTGTGTGATGATAGCAGACGTTGATTAATTTTTACTTTTTATCTCAACGAGGTAACAGTTCGTAGCGTGTTCTTCTGCTGTTGTTGTCATGCATTTATTTCCTCCTTGTAAACTTGTCTCATTACTTTTTATCTGAAATGTTTCTTTTTTGTTAACGAGTTGCTCTTTATATCAAAAAACCTCTTAACAATACCATATAATCTATCTCATTGTCTTCAAAATTGCTAATAATTATTCTCTTTATAGTGCTGGATGGACCATTTATCGTTTCCTTTTCTATTGAATCCATCAAATAAAATAATAGATTTGTTATTTTATCATCGGTTATGCATAGCAATTGTGCTATGTCAGTTAAATATTTCCTTTGTTCATCTTCTGACATATTTTCGTACGAATATTTAAAATTTTTTCCTAAAACAAACAATGCGAAGTGTTTTTCGTATTCTTCAAGTTCTAACAATATATCTTTTAAAATGTCAACAATATTTTTATTATATTGTTTCATTAATACCTTTAAATATGCTAAAATCTGTTTTACACCATTTGGAGAGATAAACAATACCATCATCACTGTAGCAATATCAAACGAATCGTCTTCTGTGATCATTCCTCCATCTATGTTAAAGATGTTTACTCCTTCTTTGGATAGTGTAAATAAGTCCTTTTCTAACAACGCGCGAATTTGTTCATTAGTCAGGTCGCTGGCAATATTTGTCTTTGTCATGTTTATATTTTCTCCTATATTTATTTAATTTCCGATCAAGTAATTTGTCGCTTGGTCTTTAGAAAAAATAAAAAATAGATTCTATTTTGACTCGCGCATCACTAGCTTCTTTGCTGTCAATCTTTTTATTTTGTTCTAATCCATCTATCATGCCAATATTTTATATTTATTATTTCTCTATCAAATATTGGTTTTACCCATTTTCTTGTTGGTATAAACTTCTTTTCTCTTAATTTTCTTACTTCTGATAACTCATCCATGGCTTTTTTACAAATATCCATTCTATTTTCTTGTGCAATGTCTCTCATTGTCCAACATTCTACTTTATCGTCCTCTATGTCTGTACCAACGCAACTTGTCCCGTTTGAAACACCTGCACACTTCCCCAATACTGCACCTAGTACATCGGTGTATGACGGCATTTGTAATGTTATGTCAATTCCTTCTTCTTTTTCTCTCTCTTTTAAAATGCCTGTAAGTAAGGTTTTTATGATGTCATCGGAAGGTGTATATCCCAATACTTCTTTGGACGATTCCCTAAGCATGGTCACTACAGGATGAGTGTGAAATTCTCCCTGAGTTTTCTCTGGACATACGTCTTTATCTTCTGTTTTATAATATAATTTTATTCCACATTCTTCTCCTTCACAGGTTTCAGTTGGATATATATCTCCTTTTTTGTCTAGACAAAGTAGGAACCCTCTTTCTTTACGAGACTCGCCACTTTTTTTAATTTCTTCTAGAAACCTATTCTTTAGATTTGGAGTAATTTTATCTTTGATCATATATTTGTTCCTTTGATAAAATAGTCACATTTGAACACGTTGGTATAAACTTCTTTTCTCTTAATTTTATTTTAGTTAATGAATATTCCTTAAATCTATGATCTCTTTCTTAAATAAAGATTTTGTCCACATTTTTGGTCCTATACATGTAATTTTAGCCGAAGCATCTTCTCTTTTGGCATAAAGGCAGGTTGCAAAATTAGCAGCGCCTCTTCTTGGTGTCCAGCATTCTACCTTATTTGGATCAGCGTCAGCAGCAACACACACCGTTCCTTCTGTACTTTTGTTGCATTTTGTTAGTAGAATCTTTAATATGTCTCCATAGGACGGCGTTTGCAGCGATACTATGTTCCCTTTTTCATCTGTCATAAATATATTCTTTATATCATCATCTGTAGCTTTTCTGCCTAGATTTTTTTCTAGTGATGGTATTTTTGGATGAACATGGAAAATTCCTTGAATTTTTTTCTCTGGACATAATCCTGGAGATATATCTATTTTCATATCACAAGATTTTCCCTCACATTTTTTCGCAGATGCAGACAATTTTCCGTCCTTATCTTTACATATAAGAAATCCGTGTTCATTGCCACTTTCAAAACTCTTTTTAATACTATCAGTTATAGCATTTTTTAACCCTAATGTGATATCATCTTTTATTGTCATCTAGCGTCTCCTATTTCGTAAATGATTCTGTATTTATTTTCTTTGTTGACAAATGCAATCTCCAACAAATTTTCTTTTTGCGTCCTTTGCCTTTCTTATAGCACTGTCAAATCTCTTTGCAGATTCTGATGAGCTTGGAAGAAATGTAAATTTTGTATATTTCCTATGAAGACCGCCGATCAGTCCTATATTGTCAAGAAATATATCAGTTGCTCTACAGTCGTATGCGTCACTTCTGATACTTTCGGCCAGCGCCTCTAATTCCTCTATGTCCTTCTTTACTTCTGGATCTTTATCTACAGTATTTGTCATGATCTTTTCTCCATTTATATATCTTGTAATCTTGTAATTACATCGTTTAAACATTTCATAAATTATCTTTTGCAAATGCATTCGTGATCAAACTTGTAGGCATAATTTATGTAATCGTGCCATGAGCTGTTTAACTTTTTCAATAATGGATCTTCAAAGTTGGTTCCTCTTTTGCAAATTTCTCGATCTAATTCGTGAAAATTTTCTACTATATACTGACTTTCTGATATTATCCTATTTGCATTGCATATTTTTACCTTTTCTACAAAGTTGTCTACTTGGAATTTAAATCTGTCTACTCTTGCTATTAATTCATATTCTTTTGTTTCCATATTATATCATTTCTCCTATTTCCCTGGACATATATCTCTCTTTATTTCTATTCCTTCCATGAAAGGGTTAACACGATCTCTAGTTAGAAGATGGAACAATTCCCCTTTGTATAATTGGTATGTCGTTAGCTTTAAATCTTTTCTTGATATTTCAATAAATTCTACGCCTATATTTTCCAATATGATAATAAGATCAAAATTTGATAGCGGCGATTTGAATATGTCGTCTATGTTATGAAAGATTGGATTAATCAAATATATATCTATATCTGATTCTTTTGTTGCAGTTCCCTTAGAGACAGAACCAAATATATATGCATCAGTAATGATGTTATACCCATACAATTGGCATATGAGATCTACAGCACTTTCTATCTTTTCTTTTAAGACAGTACTACTGTCTGTAGACTGGTTTTTTAATCTACCAAGATTTATATCATTCGTGTCATTTCTGCTATTTGTATCCTTTGACATTCAGTTACCTGTTTCTATATCCTTTATTTTTGTTTATCAGAACTCTTTCTCTTAATACTCTTCAAATCGATCGTTTCCACATTAAAGAGAGGTCTTATCCATTCATGAGGTAGTGTAGAGTCATTGTCTTCACCTGTGGATGCTCCTAATCTTTCTACTAACGCCATGATACAACTATCTTCTCCTATGTCTTTTGGTGTCCAACACTCTACTCTGCTATCGTCTAAATCAGTACCAATGCAAGTTGTGCCCTCTGTCTTTTTGGCACATTTTCCTAATATTGCGTCTCTAGCGTCTGAGTGTGATGGTGTTGTGACAGTGAGTCCTTTTTCCTCTATGAATTGTCTTACTGCTGATTTCATTAACTTATCTGAAGCTTTGAACGTTATATTAAAATACTTTCTCACGTCGGCTAAATATGGATGTGTGTGAAAATCTCCTTGGATTTTCTTTTCTGCACATGGCATATTCATCTGATGTAATTTGATACTACATTCGTCTCCAATACACATCTCTCCTGGCGACAGTTTCCCATCTTTCTCTATACATAAATGGAAACCGTGTTCCACTCCTGTCTCTTTGGTTTGCCTAATTGCCTGTAAGAATTTATTTCTTATTTGAGGAGTGATTTTGTCTTTTATCATGTATGTTTGATGATTGGCACACGATTTAAGTTCTCTTTCTTCGAGACCTTGTTCTTTGGCTAAATCCATTTGGTAATCAAATATTTTTTTTTGTTCTTCTGTTGGCATGTTATCAACTCGTTTATTTAATTGGCAATTAATTGACAAATTTTTCTCTGAAATTCTAATACTCCTGGACTGTCTGTTTGTGGATCTGATGAGCAATCATGCGGAGTCATACAGATTGCGTAGTCGTGATCTGCTCGAGAATAGGACAACTGCATATAAGCTGTGTTATACGCAGTCTGCGGATTTTCTCTGAGGTCTCAACATGTATATTGTCTATAATTCTACAAACATTTCAGGAGTCAGTCCATTATAATATTTCTGTTTGATAAACTCTCTTACTTCATCAGAATCTATAAATTTTCCTAGCCCCTCTTTTAGTTGAGAACTTCCATTTTTTAGATCAATAAAATCTTCTGACGTTGTATCACGCATGCCCAATATAGGATCGTATACATATGTACCAAACCATCCTTCTTTAGATAATATATAGTTTCCTTTTTCTGTTTGGAAAGTATGCCAGTATGCATCAAAATAATTTCTATTTTTTGGTTCGATGTCAAAGTGTGTCTTTGGTTCTGGTATATTAAGTAGTATTACAGCATCTAAACCAAGTTCAGGTTCTTCATAACTTACAGATTGTATCTTTTGGTATTTTCCTGTCAGGTATGAATCTATATTTGGCTTTATGTCAGGCATTCCATATGGTGCACAATATACACTGAACCATATTTTAAAGTTTAGCCTTATACCTTTCTTCTCATTGGTAATATATACCTTTCCGGAATATATGCAACCATGGGCTTTCCCCTTTTCGTATCCTAATTCTCCGACATACAATATAGCATTATCGTCAATAGTATTTGGGTATTTTGTATGAAGATTTAAGAGTAGATCTTCTTGGAGATCTTCTAATTTGAATGTTTTATGTTCTATCATATTGTATCACTTATCAATGTAGTATGTTTATGCATATTTTCTTCTTTCTTCTATCTCTTTCTCTTTTGAGAGTTGTCTTTCAACCCACATCGCGGTTCCTTCTAACAAAGGAGTTTCTTTTCTTTTATGTATTGCTTCAAATGAAAGACCGTATAATGGAAAACTCTGTAAACATGATGCTGCATGACCAAGTTTAGTTTTGTCTTTTGTCTCTTTTAGAAGAATCATATTTGCATCAAGATCTACTGTTTCTCCTTTTTTAGCTTTAGCTGTTGGATACCAAGCTTTGGAATTATTAGACCATGTAAGAACTAATGAATTATGTTCTGCAAGTTCATTTCTTCTTCCATACGACGTTCTTTCGCTTACTTTTTCGTTTGTTTCTTTGATAATAGAGTTTGTTTCGTCGTCAATTCTTTCCGGTATGCAAGGTAAATAGAATGATTTGTTTTTACCAAGACTTTTTGTGCCATCTATAACAAGATTTAGATCTCTAATATCTCTTCCATAATCACTATAACAATTTGACTTATGATCAGTAGTTATAGTTGTTGATATACAATCATGAAATTTTGAATCTGCTTTGTCGACACCTTCCCTTATTAATGTTAGAAATCTTTCCTTGGTCAAATTGTCGTCTTTTCCATCTTGTATTTTCTTTATATTTTTGACTAGTTGTCCTTCGTAATAGTCTGTATACCTTCTTTTGTTTCTTTGGTCTTCAGTTTCCATTGTTCTCTCCTAATGTTGTATTATAGATCCAGCTATTTTCCTTTTGTGCAAGTTCTGGTTGATTTTATTTCTCGTCCTGTCCCAATACGAGTCGAGTCTTCTATTAGCTCATTGTTGTTATCTTTGCACAGATCAAATCCCATTTCTTTGTTGTTTGAGAGACTGGATTCTATCAATTCTTCCATTTTTTTGATCGTATCTTTTGGCAGAATAAAGCTATTTAGCTTCTTTTTATCGCCAACAATTTCAGGAAAATTTATTAGCATATTTCCTCTACTATCATATATTTGATTATTTCTTGTTGATCTGGCTCTAGGCTCGTTTGTTTAGTTTACAGATTTTCCTTTGAAAGTCTATCACACTTGGGCTATCTGTTTGTGGATCAAATCTGCAAACTCTATCAGCAATATCCTTTGCTTGTCCTGTCAATGTTTCTTTATCTGTAGCTTTTTTCATTATTACAAACTTTCCTTTATCTCCTAGATTTATAGTAATACCCTCCATAAGTAGAGCAGGTCTAGATTTTTCAACCATTATATAAGGGTGTATTCCTATCATATCTGTCCTTGTAGCGAAGTCTTCTACGTACATCTTTGTTTCATTTGCTTTTGATCTTTCTATTCTATCTTTAATGACGGAAACATCTGGAGCAATTTTGTTTTGGTAAAATCTATAATATTCTATGACAGGATTTCTTGATCTTTTAGTGCCTTTCCTTTCTTTCATTAGTCTGCCTATCTCTCCTGGCATAGGTTCCCTTCCCATTTCTTGTATCTCTTTTCTTATGGTAACTTTTCTAGTCATTTCTAATAGCTTTTGTCTTTTAATATCTGTAGCTTTGGTCATATGTGTCACCATTAATTATAAAATTTCTGGTAAGCCGTTCATTTTTGAGAGTTGTGATAACGTGTAATTATGTACTCTGGAAAATAATCTCACAGAGCTGTGCAGATTGCGTATAAGTGTTGTTAGACGCAATCTGAGGATTTTCTTATCTTTGATAATATTCATATACACGTTTTTGACTCTTCTATTTTATTTCTACTTCATTATAATATTTCTTTGATTCATTTTCTAACTTTTTTCTAAATATATTAGCTTCCGTATCTACTATCTTTGCTTTAGCAATTATTTTATTTTTTAAGTCTATATGTAAAGGCTTACCCATAATGCGAAAATACGATATGACATCGTCTATCATTTTATTCATCTTAATCAGTTCATCTTCTTCTCCTCCAAGAGTCGACATAATATCCATACAATTGGCGTTTATTTTATATTCAGGATTAGTTGGCCATTTTTCGTTTTTGAGGTCTTTATATATAGTCACTGCATCATCTCTAGATATTTGCTTTTGTTTCCATATATGACATTTTATCTTATCGTCGTTCTCTCCACCTATACATACTATTTTCTGTATCCCACAATGAGATAAATCAGTTGCGCTTGGACTAGAATCTCCTGGGTGGGTATGGTATCCTCCTAAAAACTTTTCATCTTTATCACATAAATCTGGGTTAAGTTTTACTTTACTCTTACCTTCTATATGATCTCCTTTTGCGTTAATAATATTGTCTGATTTTGAACAGAAAGTAAAGCCGACCTCTGTTTTATCTTCTTGATTCTTTCCCCAATTCTTTTCTCGAATGTCATGTAATTTATTCCTCATTACATCCTTTAATTCGTCTGTTAAAATATAACTGTTTAACTTTATTGCCATAATTTGTAATCGTAAAACTTATTTGGTTCGTGAACTATTCATCTCAAATTAGCCAGAACAAGTAAATATCCCTTCTTCTATATTTTTGATCATCTTTTCTCTATATTTAGTTACTGACTCTTTACTCGGACCATGTATCGTAAGCGGTTCTATTTCTTTAAGTAGTTGTTCTATTTTTTTAATCAAAATTTCATCCATATCATTATTATTATTGGATGTCTTATTTAACTCAATATATTTCATTACTTCGTCTAGTCTTCCTGTCATATTAATTCCTTCTTATTCTTCTTTCTGTTAAGTTCTAGAATATTGATCACTTTGCCAGTTTGGCAAGGTAGTCTTTTTTTTCTAATGCAGTCATGTTGTTTAGAACCATGTCAGCAAGTTCGTCTTTTGTGAAATTCATTAACACACTACGGATTTTGCTGTCATGTATTCTAATGTCTGCAACAGCTATGTTTATATCTGTAAATGTTTGCTCGCATATTGGGCATCTATGTTCACTCATATTTTGATCTCCATTTATTCTTATATGTATTTATGCATTTGTTACAAATCTGCCGATTTGTCGTGTAGAATTGTTACAGATTGCGTAGTCGTGATCTGCGCGAGCAGAGAACGACTGCATATAAGAGCTATTAGACGCAATCTGTGGGTTTTCTTGTCTTTATTTAATTTCCGACAAAGTAATTCGTCGCTTGGTCTTTAGAAAAAATAAAAAATAGAAACTTGTTTTTGTTCTGTTATCGAACAACCACATATAAATGATATTATATGCGGTTTTGTCATATGTATCTAATTATCCAGTTCTTCGTATCATGACTTTTTATGGAATTTGCTTTGTGGAGTGGGATTTGAGTGGTAGATCCCAATTTCTGTTGTATTTTCCGGACATTTCATTTCTTCAGTCCCAAGTTTGAATTCATTTCCAATAGAGACGTTAGACGGAACAATCTCACCACTTGTATTTTTGCACAAACGGAATCCTCTAATCTTTCCATCTTTTTCAGTTTGCTCTGCTATTGTTATCATCAATTTTTTTAATTCGTCTGTTATTATTATATCCTTCATAATTTTCTCCTTATTTATATTCTTTCGTCCTAAAAATTTTACTTCCTTTTGATCTTTCTACACGTACATTTGGCACAAAATTTTATCTCTTTTTCGCTTGCTTTTTTGAAACGTTTCTTTCATAATATAAACCTCCTCTTATTTCGTACTTGGCTACCAAACTGTATTCACCTTTTACTTTGATCAGCCCTTATGTATTTGGTTCATCTGGCATAATTTCCTATCCTTATTTTATTTGTATATCGTTAAAAAATCTCTCCTTTATTGATTTTTTGTAATATTCTGGTGCATCAAAGTATATGAACGTCGATTTGTCTAACGTGTTATATTCTGCTTTTCTTACTATGCATCTTATCTTCTTGTCTTTTTCTCCTCCAATGCACGATATTCCATAGTTGTATGCATTTCTCATATCAGACAGTGATGGTTCAGAGTCATCTTTTGGGTGAGTATGAAATGTACCAACCGTATCTCCTTTTTTACATGGGATAATCTTTATATCACAAGATGTCCCCACACAATGACCATCGTCTTTTAATTCGTTGTCTCCAGATTCGTGGCATAAGCTGAAACCAAGTTCTTTATGAGTTCTTTTTGTTTCTCTAAGTTTTTGCTTCATTAACTTTATAATATTGTCTGTAAGGATATAGGAATTTAGATTTTTTGGCATTATGTGTTACTCCGATCTTTTTTCTATGTTAATGTTAGTTATCATAATCCTTATCATATAAACAGAATCTTCAATCCCTACTATGTATGTTATTAATGGATCTTTTAAATGCCCTATTCTATCTGTCGCCTCGTGACATAGAGCTAAACCATCTTTGATTCCTCTATTATATATGGAAAGTAGTAGAAATTTCTCATCCCAATATATTCCTGGTTCGCTAATATTTTCTATATGTACTATAGCTTCTGCAAATCGACTTTCTATTCTTCCCATTGTTCCCAACAATTCTTCTTCTGGTATGATTTCAAATGGCATAATGTATTTTTCTCAAACGTTTATTATAATTTATGTGTTATGATATCTAGTAACTCATTACGCGATCTTTGTCTGGAATCAGACTCTGTTTTCACCATATTTGTTTCTACTTGATATTTAGTTATTTAAGTTTGGACAAAGTGTCGGACACATTACCCCACCAGGTCTTGCCACCTTTTCGAGTTCCTCTGATAAAAAAATAATCCTGATGAACATCTTCTATGCCGCAAAACGTGTACTCTTCTTCATTAATTTTTATTTTTGGTTCTTTCTTGATAGGTATAGCAGTTCTTACTATTTGACTATCGTATGTAATATCCGTATCTGGTATTGTGTTAAGAATATCCTTAATCTCACGTATTGAACGTTTTCCTTTATAGTTGAAACCCATGGTAGGAAATTCTTTGTCATGGCCAGAACAAACGGTTTCTAAATCGATATTCTTATTGGCATTCATACTATCGAGCAGACGCGTATTCAATTCTTTATCTACAAAAAGTTCTTCACCATCTTTTGTTCGATACAGCTTGACCTTATCTCTATCAGTTTGACAACTAGAAACATTTTTTATAAGACCAAACCTTCCTGTTTTCACCTTGGACATGATTTCTCTGAGATGTTTTTCATCCATTTTATTTATGTCTATTACTTTTGTACCCATTGCATGTCGCCTCTTAACAGAAATTTTTTGAAATCTCTCAAATATCTTCCGCATATCCGGCACATTTTAATATTTTCAATAGATTCGTGTTCTTTCATATAGATCATTTTCCTTACTTGTATTCTTAATTAGCAATGGAGGGAATAATATGAATGGCTCTTTTATTAATAATATATTAAGAACATCTGAAGCCATACCCTTACCTAAGCTATCTCTCTTACCTATAATTTCTATTCTCAATTCTATTTCTGTGCCTGTAATTTATCTTTTGTGACATATACAACATTTTTTTGTATTTTCTATCATTTTGTCAAGTCTATCCATATAATTTTCGTATTCTTCGTTATCGATAGTTTTGCTAGTATTCGATTCTAGTCTTAGATCTCTTGATAACATCACCATATTAGTCATTGCTGTGGTATGGTCACAATTGTCCAAAAGTTCATTTATAACACCAAGACTAAATTCTATGTCCTCTTTTGGACTTACTTTTTCTCCCAAATTTATTTTCTTCATGTTGAGGGTCATATTATATTTTCCTCCTTTATTTATTTCTATGCATTATGTTTATTTACTTATTCTATTTCTATATATCTTCTATTTCAGATGTAGAACAAAGACTGCGTAGTTGTGATCTGCGTGAGCAGAGAACAACTGCATATGAGTGATATTAGATACAATCTGCGAATTTTCTGCCTTTGTCATAATTGGTCTTATTTGATGATTTTCATTATCTCTTTTTCTATACAGTCGCATCTATGAAATCTTTCATTTTTGTCATAACAATCTTCGTATATTTTTTTTATTTTTGTATAGTTGAGAGATCCTAATATCCTTTCTTTTGCGACGTTTCCCTTTACTACAACTTCTGGTTCTCTAAATCTACTACGGGCACGACATTCTTTAAGATATTCTTCATATTTCATAGTATTGCCTAGATATTTTTCTGTGTTGCCCTCATCATATAGATCTCCAACAATTCCATCTTCTATGTTGGCAATTATGTACACAGAATCGTCGACATCTTCATTTCTAAGTCTAGCATTTTGAGGAGTAAATTCTATATCTTTATCTGCACCATTTAGTGGATAAAAAAATACGGAACAGTCTTTTGCAATAGGATGATCTTCATAATTTTTACACTCGAGACCTTTTCTTGTAATACTTTCTATCTTGTCTTTGGAAGTTACATGAAGAGCAAGTCTCATATTTTCTTTGTTTGATGTCATATAATATAATTTCTAAGTTTGCCTTGTTATATCTTCGTCGTCCTTTTCTTAAAGAATCATTTTTTGAATTCTTTTATTAAGAAATCTTTAAGAATTGGTATTGCGTCATCTGGGAACATCGATATTTTTGACGCAGGACTTGTATATCTGATTATTCTCCATAAAGACGTGCTATCAATCAGTGTTTTTGCGTCTTCATATTTGCTCGTGTTGACAGCGTTGTAGAAAAAGTTCAAAAGTTCTTTTCCATCCAATAATAATGGATCAATACTAATGTTCTCTATTTCTAAGTCATGTATCAATAATATCGTGCTATCTGCATATCCAAGCTTGTTGGTTCTTGTATCTCTATAAAAACTTCCGGGATTTAATATTATCTCCCCTAAAGAATGGATACCAAATACCATGTTTTTCCATACTATGTCGTTAATTTTTTCTATATCTGTAGTCATGTATTTATTTACTCCTTATCTTGTTCTTCATATTTGTGTCGTACAGAGTCTTGCAAAGACTGTGCGGTTGTTCTCGGTTAAGCTTCAACTCTGCGGCAGTTATTAGTAGAAAACTATATATAGGTAACATTGTGCACGGTTTTTATTCTATTGTCAAAAAAAAAATGGTTATTATTTCTTTGTAAAAGCACATTTGTCGGCAAATTCTCTTGTAAGTGTACTCACTTTCTTTATCGCTTTTTCACCTTCTTCACTTGCCTTTGTTTTATCTTTTTCTAATCCAACTATGAGAGTTGCGCTCAATGCCGCATATGTCGCGACGTTGGAATCGCACATACTCACAGATTTTTCTAAGTTACCAATGGCTTCTTTTGCCATTTCTTCTATCATTTTATTTGTCATATATCTTGTTTTCTCCTTTTGTAACAGCTTTAGCTGATAACTGCCTTCTGAGAGCAAATACATAGTTGTGACCAGCAGAACAGTAACCAACTTCCGTTGAGCACTGTATTTTCTTAGCTGGGAACAACTACATATAAGAGGTGTGTACAGTTTTCTTATAGTGTCTTATTTTGTTCTATTTTAGTTGTTTTTTATCCATAGAATTCTTTACACTCTGGGGTGAAACCAACTCTTGCCAGTATCGATGTCATATTCATCTTTACTTGTTCAACTTTTTCATTTTTTATTGATTCTTCAAGAGCTCTGGCTATATGGCGCTTTTCGTCCGGCATTAAACACGAACAGTCTCCATATGCTAATGATATTCCTTTTGTTACCATATATATTTTCTCCTGTATTTATTTATGTCTGTTTATTTGTCAATTAAATGACTATTATCTAGTATTTGTACTTACTTGCCAGTTGAATGATTATAATTTAGTTTTCGGTCTTATTTGGATTTGCAGATACAATTATCATCAAAAAATTCTATACTTTTGTCAAGTTCTCTTCGTATATTCGCAAGTTCTCGATCTGTTAAACTGCCATTTTTATTCGCTTGTATTATTGACGATTGAAGATTTATTGCAAATTTAGGACCACCTTTTTCACAATTTGACAATTTTCTATTTACACTTTCCAATATGTTCATATAACCATCATAGTTTTGTTTAGTCATATCTTTTATTCTCTCCTTAATTAACTATGTTTCGCCTTTTTTGAATTATTTGTTTGGGCATTTAATCATTCTTGCACCATTGTCTAATATAAAATCATAAAATCTATCGCCTACTTTAGCAGCGTATTTACATCTTTTTCTTCACTCTTTAATTCTTTATTTAAATCTTTGATTTTTGTTTCTATTTCTGGAATACTTTTGAATGTCTTATTATAGCTCTCATTGCCTTCTTCCATGTATTTTATTCCTCCTTGTTGTTCTATTTGTTCTTGATGTAATGTTATGTTGCCATTCAATCCTTCTAGAATTATTTGTTACATTCTTCTAATTCTTTATATAGACTATCTCGTACAGCAATTATCAAATCTTGGAATATATTTTCTCTTTCATCATAACCTATTGTATCTGTTTTCTCTTTCATTTTGTAAAGATAGTATTCTGTATTTGGGAGTATAATTTCGCATTTATCTCTTACTTTTTTTGTTGAGTCGATCATACGACCAATCATTCTATCGAAATCTTTTTCAAATGGGACAAAGTCCATACTTCTTCCAAGGGTCCACGTTAGTTCTGCTATTTCTCTACTACATGCACATATTTCTTTTGAGCCTTTAAACCTTTTAATTTTGTGCTCATCGCTCTCTGGAAGCTTAGGCGAAGCTGATGCTAACTTACCTAGAAAGTCCATATTATCCCTCCTCTATTCATTTAGTTTTTTCCAATCAGATTTTTACCATTATTTTCTATGGTTTCACGTTTGTATATAATTTATCTTTTGTGGCATATACAACTTTTTATTTACTTTTTACTTTTTTCTCAACGACGTAACATTTCGTAACCTTCTTGTCGTTCCAAGTTTTTTAAGATGCGTCGTTTGATTTCCTCTTTGGTAAATTTTCCAACTGAAATCGATCTTTGTGTAGCGATTGCTTTCAATTCAGCCTTGGATAAATCCTGTTCTAACAATGCACGAATTTGTTTATTCGTCAGGTTGCTTGCAATGCTTACCATATATTTTCCTCCTTTTGGGGTATATTTTCATATTTTTCTCTTTACATATTTACGATATCCTTTTTAGATGTACCAATACAAAAAAACTGGCGATTGGATATTGCTGTATGAAGAATGTCACCTCTACTTATCACAATTATATTCTTTGTGTTTCTAATTTAACTTTAGGACCTCTAATCACTTGTTCGTTTGATCCTCTAACAATCAAAGTGTCAAAAGTTCTTACTTTTTCTAATTTGACATATCCATAAGAGAAGAAATCGGATTTCTCGGTTATTGTTTCTAATGTAATAACTGGAAACTTTTCATCTTTGTCTTGATATATCGTGCATCTCTTCTTGTTTTCATCACATAAAATGTGCCAATCTACTTCATTTTCTTTATGTGTTGCTGTCATATCTGTTTCCTTCCTATTTTAATTTATTTTTGTCTAGTTTATCTCTGGGTTGCTTAATATACTTTGGCTATTTTTATCATTTCTCTATGTCATATCATTTTGTTCATTTCCTTCTTGATTTATTTTGTTATCTGTATTTGTTACGTGCCTGGCGAGTAATCGCGTGGAATCTTGTAAAGACTGCGTAGTTGTGATCTGCGAGAGCAGAGAACAACTGCGTATAAGCACAGTTAGACGCAGTCTTCATATTGTAGACAGATATTTGTAAGATTCAATACTGTTTCTCTTTTTCTATTTGATATCTACCTATATCATCTGGAGTCCAGTTTTTTAAATGGATTCATATTAATCAGTCAGCTTATCAGGATTGTATTCAACATTACCTTCTATATTATCATATCCAATATCACAATAATATTCTTGATGTACTATAATTTGTTCGTTTTCATCCAAATCTGGAGAACAACTTGCAGAGAAATCAAGATTAAGGAAAGTACCATCCGTAAATTCTATACGTACGGACGGAAACATTAATTCAAATCCATTAACATTTTTTATAGTCTTCCCTTCAAGCATTCCTTCTATATATTTAAGCTTATGTGAACTCTCCCCCGCCTAAAGGTGGGGGCTTCCGTCTTGCTGGCTTACAGAATTTTTCATCCTGATCATCCCAGCTTTTAGCATGTCATCTCTGCATCGAGTCGCAATTACATTACTAGCATTTAGATCGGCATCTTTCTTTATCTCACAAGAATGACAAAGAATATATGAGAATCCTTCTTCATACTTTCTTGTAGTCAACTTGCTGCCGCATTGACAACATTCTCTTGAGGTACCGTATTCATCTATTAGTTTAGTACGATATCCCATCTCAGCTCTCTTGAAAGCTATCATCTTTCTCTGTCTACCATATGTCCATTTACCTATTCTCTTTCTAAGAGTAGGCATCTGATTTCCTCTAAACATTCCCTGTCTGAACTTACTATTTCCTATCGCTAAATAAGAACCTTTAGTAAATTCAACTACCTTTTTAGCCAGACACCAATCATGGTATGTAGAGACATTTTCCCTCTTTCCTCTCAACGATCTGAGCTTTTCCCATTTCTTAGCTTCCTGAAGTGATGCTACTATATCATCATATTTTTCAAGAAGCTCTACTTTTGCCGAATCAGTTAATTGCTCCTCACGCGGATAGATCCCATCTCCATTTATATCTAATCTACTATTATCCAATCTGTTGTCTAACGGTATCAGCACGGCTGCTATGGACTTATTCAAGCCCTGATCTACTCCACCGACGGAATTTATTTCTTTTTCTTCTACTATTTTCGTAATCGATACATGAATATAATACTTACCTTTGTTCTTTTTCTTTCTACTGTCGCCTCCTTTTATAATCTCAAAATCATCAACTACAACATCTTTCAATTCATTCAGATGATATACCGATGGATTCAGCGGTATATCTATAGTTTTTCCTAATTCTAATGTAGAAATATGTATCCATAA
>Ga0187886_1000652_pt1 | contig 39044 bp, 38 predicted proteins | sample June2016WEW_20_1_FD_133001 | JGI IMG/M metagenome (GOLD analysis project Ga0187886, IMG submission 133001) | Peatland microbial communities from SPRUCE experiment site at the Marcell Experimental Forest, Minnesota, USA - June2016WEW_20_150 | ecosystem: Environmental > Terrestrial > Soil >...
ACTGGCTTTTTTTATGTTTTGAGTATCCATGAAGTCGCTGATAAACTGCACTAAGGTATAGAAATCTTTCACCAGCGGGGTTTTGTCCGAGCGACCGAAGCCGACCAGGTCCATAGCGTAGACGCGGTGGCGTTGCGCTAGTGCATCGATATTATGCATCCAATTTTCAATAAAGCCACCCAGCCCATGAACAAGAACAACGGCGGAGCCTTTATCTCCCGCCTGCCAGAAACGCGTGTTGATATTACCGACTTTAACATACCTATCTTGCGGCAATGTTATCGCCATTGTTTCCTCCCTAATATATAATAACGTTAAGCAGAGACAGCACCTCTATGCCCTAGCTCGGCGATAAGTATATCTATAACAAGGTCGGGGCTGCTATATTTGCCGGTTTTAATAGCTATATCCGCCTCCAGGAGCTGATGATATACCTCTCTTATACGGGTCAGAGAGTATTTATCCGCCTGCTCCCACGCCTTTCGCAGGACGAAGTCGGAGGTCAGGCCGAGCCTTGACTGGATATCGCCGCGAGAACGGCCACTATCGCGCATCTCTTTCACCTGGAAGATAATCCTTACCTGGCGGGCCAGCATAACCAGAATTTGCGCTGGCGCCATCCCCTGCCGGAAAAGCTGCTGCAAAAGTTCCTGAGCTAAAGTTACGCGCGATTCAATAATCGCGTCCACCATACTAAAGACACTGGCATCCTGGATGCTACTCACTACCGCTTGCACATCTGCTTCCTCGATAGTACGACCGCCGGTAAAAAGAACCAGCTTATCAACCTCATTCGCCATCGTCCAGAGGTCGTTGCCGACGAGCCGGACCATCAGGTCCACGGCTTTTTTAGAAATGACGCCCTTCCCCAGTGAGTTTACCCTTTTCTCTACCCACTGGTTGATTTGTGTACCCTTTAACGACGGAAAAGTCCTTATCTTACTCATGGCGGCTAATTCATGCAGCAGCGGATTGGTAGACTTAATACTACCACCGAGTAGTACTAGCTCGGTGAATGGGGGGAGGTTTTTAATGGCATCGGCGATAGGCTTATAGTCTGCCATTGGGTCGGGTTGGGGAGGCGACTTTTTTTTACCGTTCCTGCCCTTCGGTTCGAACCGTTCGAAAAGTCCCTCAACAACAACCATTCGCTTATCAGTGAGGAAGGGTACTGTTTCACAGGCGGCGCGCAACTGCTCCAGTGTGACCCGGGCGCCTTCAAGCACGGTGGTGTTAGGCATCAGGGCAGCGGGGTCGCCGGCGGACTTCTTTATCTCTTCCAACGCCTGATGTATAGAAAAATCGTCCTCGCCGATAAGTATGTGCAGCAAGGTCTACTCCCTCACTATTAGTGTCAAGTCATTATAACATATCGAGGAACAAACGCTGTATGGTATTATTTGCATTTGGTTGCATAAACACTCACCCCCTTTTATCCCCCTCTCAAACCGGATTATTACCCATCCTCGATTTTTACCTGTTTGAGAGGGGGAAGTGAGTTCAGAGAGGGGGCTGCGCCCCCTCTCTATTACACTCCCCTCTCCAGCCAGAAAATCCTCCGGAGTGCCCGTTAAAACAGGCTGGAGAGGGGTCAAGGGTGAGGCATAAATTAAACAAAATGCAAACGGAACCGGCTGTATCAATATTTGACAAAACACCGTCGTTAAGGAATAATCGCCAATATGAGTATCAGCATCGGCATCATCGGCTTGCCCCAGAGCGGTAAGACCACGGTTTTCAACGCGCTTACCGGCGGCAAAGCCGATACCGCATCCCATGCGGCCGGCGGCGTCTCCCAGCATATCGGTGTTGCCCATATTCCGGAACCTCGCCTTAAGGTACTGGCGGATTTGCTTCATCCGACTAAAGTCGTCTTTGCCGAGGCAAAATTCATCGACATCGGGGCGTCGGTAAAAAACCTCGCCAAGGATAAAGGTATCGGCGGCCAGCTGCTGAACCAGCTTAGCGCGGTGGATAGTCTTATCTGCGTCGTCCGCGTTTTTAAAGACGAAAGCATCCCGCACCCTCAAGGCAGCCTGGATATTAAACGTGACATCGAAGCTCTAAACCTGGAGCTGTCTTTCGCCGACCTGTCGATAATAGAAAGAAGGCTGGAAAAACTGGAGGAGTCGATGAAGGCGGCTAAACCCGGTGAGCGCCAAGGCTTTTTGCAGGAAAAGGATATTTTACTTGGGTTTAAAGCCGAGTTGGAAAAGGATAAGGCGCTACGCACGCTCTCTATGGATACTACCGCGACCAGATTGGTCACCAACTACCAGTTTTTAACCGCCAAACCCATGCTTATCGTGGTAAACATCGACGAAGACCAGCTAGCGCAGGCAGCCACTCTTGAGGCGGAGCTTAATACGCAGTTCGCCGATGCTAAATGCCGGGTAGTGACGCTTTGCGGCAAGCTGGAGATGGAGCTGGCGCAGCTGGAAGAAAAAGCCGCGCAGGAGTTCCGCCGCGAATACGGACTAAAAGAGTCAGGACTGGAACGTACCGTCAAGATGTCCTACGAGCTTGCCGACATGATGACTTTTTTCTCCAGCGCCTCGAATGAGGTCAGGGCCTGGTCTATCAAGAAAGGCACCCCCGCCCAGAAAGCCGCGGGGAAAATCCACACGGACATGGAAAAAGGCTTCATCCGCGCGGAATGTATCAGCTTCGATGAGTTGGTTAAATGCGGCAGCTTTGCCGAGGCTAAAAAGAAGGGACTGCTCCGGCTCGAAGGTAAGGAATATGTTATCCAGGACGGCGATGTAGTTACCTTTCTCTTTAATGTCTAGCGCCAGCGATGTTCTTACGCACCAGCAACTTCAAGCCTTTTTCGCCGGTTACCACAATATCTTCGCCGATGATTATATCGCCCTCTTCCGATATCGCGCTCCATAGCTCACCGTGTATTTTCACCATCCCCCCCGGCGCCAGGTTACCTGCTGCTTTTCCCGTAGCACCTACCATCGACGTTTGACCTACGGATTTTTGCTTTTTTAATATACTTGTAGTAAAAATAAAAATACAGGTGCCGATAATGCCCCACCCAACCATTACGCCAATCAGCACGCCCACATGAAGCTGGATGCCAAATGCCGGTAAAAGCCACTGCCAGACCGCCCAGATACCTACCTGCTCCAGTGCCATGCTGATAATCGCCAAAACCAACCGGGTTAAAGTAAATTGTCTATTCATAATTTATGGCTATATTATAACAAGAGAGTAGCCTGATATTAAACATTTCACGCTATATAGTAACCAGGAAAAATATTTTCACAGAAAACTTTAATAATATATGTAGGTAGACTTGACAAGGGTATTATAATTATGATATCCTTAATATTTGTAGTAAGTAATAATGCCCCAAGTGTTTGTTATTTTAATTTCCCATACCTAAATATACTTGATGTTGCCGTATATGCGTGCGCATTTTTTGTCTTAAGAAATATCGCTTTTTAAAACCGAGAATTGCCGTATTTGGTCTAAGGAGTAGAGATGACTTTATCGTCGAAGACACCCGTTTCCAATTCCCCGAGAATCATCCCCCGCAAATCTTACGCCAAACTACCCACTGTTCTAGAAGTGCCCAACCTCATCAAGGTCCAGCTTGATTCTTTCCAGCGCTTTCAGGAAGAAGGCATCAAACAGTTGCTGGAAGAAATTTCGCCCATCAAAGACCTCACCGGTAATCGGCTGGAGTTGAGCTTTATTGCCTATGAGTTCCGCGAGCCGCGGCCGGGCCACTCCGAGCAAGAATGCCACGAACGAGACCAGACTTTTTCCGCACCGCTTTACGTCAAGGTGCGGCTGCTGGTTAAAGAGACCGGAGAAATCAAAGAGCAGGACCTTTTCTTCGGGGATATACCACTGATGACGTCTAAAGGCACGTTTATTACCAGCGGGGCCGAAAGAGTGGTGGTCAGCCAGCTTTTACGTTCGCCGGGCGTTTACTTTACCGCCGAGGAGGACCCGGTGTCCGGTCGGCGCCTTTGTAATGCCAAACTTATACCCACCCGCGGCGCCTGGCTGGAATTTGAGACCAGCAACCGCAATGTAATCTCCACTAAAATCGATGGCAAGCGCAAAATACCCATCACCACCCTGCTGCGCGCTATCGGCTACAGCAGCGATGAAGAGATAGCGAAACTTTTCGAGAAGGAAGAGAAGCAGTCCGAGCATAAATATATCAGCATCACCATGGAGCGCGAGCCTAATATTACAAACAAAAAAGAGGCGATGCTGGATATTTACAAAAAACTGCACCCCGGCGAGCTTCCGTCCGAAGCTAACGCCGAGAAACTTATCCATAACCTGTTCTTCGACGCCTCCCGCTACGACCTGGGCAACGTCGGTCGCTATAAGCTAAACAAACGTCTTGGAGTTGAGGTTAGCCTTAAAGAGCGGACGCTGACGAAAGACGATATCGTCGAGATAATCAGACACATCATTCTCATTAATAATGGCAAAGACCATAGCGACGATATCGACCATCTGGGTAACCGGCGGGTGCGCACCGTGGGAGAACTGGTACAAACCCAGTTTCGCATCGGCTTTCTGCGACTGGAGCAGGTAGTGCGTGAGCGTATGAGTATTATCAGCACGGAGGCGATTACGCCCAGCGCTCTGGTGAATATCAGACCCATCGTCGCCGCCGTCAGGGAGTTTTTCGGCGGCTCGCAGCTTTCGCAGTTCATGGACCAGACCAACCCACTCGCGGAGCTGACTCATAAGCGCCGTCTCTCCGCCATGGGACCCGGCGGACTTTCTCGCGACCGCGCCGGCTTTGAAGTACGCGATGTTCATTTTTCCCACTACGGGCGCATCTGCCCCATCGAGACGCCGGAAGGTCCAAACATCGGGCTTATCGGCTCGCTGGCCACCTATAGCATTATTAACGAGTACGGATTCATCGAAACACCCTATCGTAAGGTCATCCATGAGCTAAGCAATAAAGATAAGCACCTGGTAGGACGAACCGTCTCCGAAGACGTCCTGGACGAGAAGGGTAAGGTACTCGTCAAAGCCAACGCCCTCATTACCAAAGAAACTGCCGAGAAACTCAGTAAACTAAAGTCCGTAAAAATAAAGGTTGTCCCCTTCGTTTCCAACGAGATTAACTACTATCCCGCGGACGAGGAGGATAAATATGTCATCGCCCAGGCTAACGCCCCCCTCGATGAAAACAACCAGTTCAAAGAGAAAAGGATTGAAGCCAGGCTGGCGGACGGCTACCTCATGGAACCCCCTGATAAAATAGAGCTGATGGACGTCACTCCCAAGCAGGTGGTCAGCGTGGCGACTGCGCTAACGCCATTCCTGGAGCATAACGACGCTAACCGCGCCTTGATGGGCGCCAACATGATGCGCCAGGCAGTACCATTGCTGCGTCCCCAGGCTCCAGTAGTGGCTACCGGCATGGAGATGGAAGCCGCCAAACACAGCCGGCAGGTTGTCTTCGCGGAAAAAGCCGGCGTGGTAACCGAGATGGCGGGCAATATTGATGAAAAAGGTAACGCCAAATACCGCATCGTCATTACGCATGACGATAAAACGACGAAAAACTACGATTTAATGAAGTTCGTCCGCACCAATCAAGGGACGTGCATCAACCAGCGGCCGCTCGTCAACAAGGGCGAGCGTGTCGAAGCCGGACAGGTGCTGGCAGATAGCTCGGCTACCGAGAACGGCGAGCTGGCACTGGGACAAAACGTAACCGTCGCCTTTATGAGCTGGGAAGGCTATAACTTCGAGGATGCCATTATCTTAAGCAGCCGTATGGTCGAGCAGGATTTCTTCACCTCTATCCATATCAATAAACATGAGGTGGAAGCCCGCGATACCAAACTGGGGCCGGAAGAAATCACCCGCGATATCCCTAATGTCGGCGAGGAAAGCCTGCGTGAGCTCGATGAGGACGGTATTATCCGCATTGGCGCCGAGGTGATGCCAGACGATACGCTGGTGGGGAAAATCACCCCTAAAGGTGAAACCGAGCTCTCCGCCGAGGAAAAGTTGCTGCGGGCAATCTTCGGGGAGAAGGCAAGAGAGGTTAAGGATACGTCTTTAAGAGTGCCTCACGGGGAGTGGGGCAAGGTAATCAACGTCAAAGTATACACGCGGAAAGACAGCAAGAACGGCAGCGACGACCTGCCCGCCGGCGTCAACCAGTGGGTCCAGGTATGGATAGCCCAGAAGCGCCGTGTATCGGTCGGCGATAAGCTGGCTGGTAGACACGGGAACAAAGGCGTCATCTCGATTATCGCACCTAAAGAAGATATGCCCTTCCTGCCAGATGGTACGCCGGTAGACATCATTCTCGACCCCATCGGCGTGCCTTCCCGTATGAATATCGGGCAGGTATTGGAAACACATCTGGGGTGGGCGGGACAAATACTGGGGTTCCGCGCGCTGACGCCCGTGTTCGACGGCGCCGATGATTTAGCCATCGAGGACGCGCTTTGCCGCGCCTGGGTTGTTCAGCAAGCAGGAGCAGAAGACCCCAATCCGGGGGAAAACAAGGCGCCTTATAAAGAAGATGTCGCCATAGACTGGGTTAACGAGCGCGGCTATGACGGCAAGGCTGTATTTAATGAAAACCTACACGGTAAGGCCAAGGACATCGGGCTCCGCCTGTGGCTGGAAGAGCTTAATATCTCCGCCAAGAAATTAAACGCCGAGGAGCTAGAAAAGGTCGTGGAACACGTAAATAGAGAAGGCAGATTCTCCCCGCCGACCTACGGCAAGATTATCCTGCACGACGGACGCACCGGCGAGCCCTTCGATCAGCCAGTAACCGTCGGCAATATCTATATGATGAAACTCATTCACCTGGTCGAAGATAAAGTTCACGCCCGTTCTACCGGTCCTTATTCTCTGATCACCCAGCAGCCGCTGGGCGGCAAAGCACAGTTCGGCGGGCAGCGCTTCGGCGAAATGGAGGTCTGGGCGTTGGAAGCCTACGGAGCGGCGTATAATCTACAGGAAATGCTGACGATTAAATCCGACGACGTCACCGGTCGCGCCAAGGCTTACGAGTCCATCATCAAAGGCGATGACATCCTGCAGCCCGGCGTACCGGAGTCGTTCAAAGTGCTGGTCAAAGAACTGCAGAGTCTGGGGTTGGCCCTCGAGGTGATTAACGAAGAAGAGACCAAGGCTGCCCCTGCCGAGGAAACAGCGGACGAGACCTATAAAGATGAAACCTATAAACTAGAGACAGAGATTAAGAATGTTGAAGAACCGCGCTGGAGAGAGGTAAATAACGATGTTCGAGATCAATGATTTTGATGCCGTTCGCATCTCGCTGGCTTCACCGGAGCAAATCAGAAGCTGGTCATACGGCGAAGTTACCAAGCCGGAGACGATTAACTACCGCACGCTGAAACCGGAGCGGGACGGGCTTTTTTGCGAGAGGATTTTCGGTCCGACCAAGGACTTCGAATGTTACTGCGGAAAATACAAAAGGATACGCTATAAGGGCGTTATCTGCGATAAGTGCGGCGTCGAAGTCGCCCGTGCTAAAGTACGTCGCGAGCGTATGGGGCATATCGAGCTTGCCTGCCCGGTGACGCATATCTGGTTCGCCAAAGGCATACCGAGCCGCATCGGTCTGCTACTCGACCTTTCACCGCGTAGTCTGGAGCATGTTATCTATTTCTCCCAGTACATCATTACCGAAGTTAACGAAGAAACCCGGCAGGCCGCCATCAAACAGCTTGAAGAAGAAACCGTTCATAACCTGGAGGAGCGGCAGAAAGTCATAGACGAGCAGGTCGCCGCGATGGAAAAAGATAAAGCTACAGTCGAGGATATTAACAAAGTCCGCGGCCAGCTCGTTGAAGAAAAGGCGAAGATGGAGGCAGAGCTCGCCCAGGAAGTTGAGAAACTCAAGGGACTCCATGTTAAGGAGCTGCTGACCGAGACGCAATATCACGATTATAAACAGAAATACAGCAATGTTTTCGAGGCAGGCATGGGCGCCGAAGCCATTTTGAAAATCATGAAAACCATCAACCTCGACGAAATACGCAACAGACTGCTGCTGGAAACACAATCAAGTTCCGGCCAGCGGCGTAAGAAAGCCAGCAAACAACTGCGGGTAGTCGAGGCTTTCCGTAATAGCGGCAACAAGCCGGAGTGGATGATTTTAACCGTTTTGCCCGTGCTGCCGCCCGACTTGCGACCGATGGTGCAGCTAGACGGTGGTAGGTTCGCCACCAGCGACCTTAATGACCTATACCGGCGGGTTATTAACCGCAACAACCGCCTGCACCACTTGATAGACATCGGGGCGCCGGAAATAATCATCCGCAATGAAAAACGCATGTTACAGGAAGCCGTCGATTCACTTATCGATAACGGACGCCGCGGGCGTGCCATTTCCATCAGCGGCAACCATAAGCTAAAGTCGCTCTCGGATATGCTACGCGGCAAACAGGGACGCTTCCGCCAGAACCTGCTGGGTAAACGCGTGGACTACAGCGGACGTTCGGTAATCGTCTGCGGTCCAGAATTGCAGCTGCATCAGTGCGGCTTGCCGCGGCGTATGGCGCTGGAGCTGTTCAAGCCCTTTGTGATGCGCCGTTTGGTCGCCCAGGGGCTGGCGCCTAATATCAAGAGCGCCAGGAGACTGGTAGAGCGCGCCAAGGCAGAGGTTTACGATATCCTGGAAGAGGTCGTTAAAGAGCGTCCGGTGCTACTTAACCGCGCGCCTACCCTCCACCGCTTGAGCATCCAGGCTTTCGAGCCGGTGCTTATCGACGGGAGTGCTATCCAGATACACCCGCTGGTCTGCTCCGCTTTCAACGCCGACTTCGACGGCGACCAGATGGCGGTACATATACCACTCTCTAAAGCCGCCGTTAAGGAAGCCCGCGACATGATGTTGAGCCACCATAATATCCTGCTCCCCGGCAGCGGCGAGCCTACAGTATCACCGACGCTCGATATGGTGCTCGGCTGCTACTACCTCACGACCATCAGACAAAAAATTACGGATGAAGATAAGGTTTACGGGGGCTTCGAGGATGCCAAGCTTGCCTATGAGTTCGGCATTATCGACCTGCGGGAAGAGATTAACGTACGCACCGGCGAGAACGGCGAAAGGATTAAGACCAGCGTCGGACGCATTATGTTTAACGAAGTCCTGCCCAAAGAGCTGGGGTACATCAATAAAATAATCGATAAGTCTACCGTAAAACAAATCGCCACCAAGTGCAGTAAAATTCTTACCGATGAAGAGACTGGCAAGGTACTGGATAGCATCAAGCAGCTGGGTTTCCGTTTCGCCACCAAGTCCGGCATCACCATCGCTATGAATGATATCGAGGTGCCGTCGAGCAAGCCGCAAATGCTGGCGGAGGCGGAGGCTAAGGTCGCCACCATCGAGAACCAGTATCACCGCGGTCTTATCACGGAGGACGAGCGCTATAACGGCGTCATCGATATTTGGAACGAGGCCACCAACACCATCACCAATACCATACAAAATAACCTCGACCGCTACGGTGGTGTCTATATGATGGCAACTTCCGGCGCTAAAGGTAACATCTCCCAGATACGCCAGATGGCTGGCATGCGCGGTCTGATGACCGACCCCGCCGGTAAAATCATCGAGTTCCCCATCAAGTCCAGCCTGCGGGAAGGCCATAGTGTGCTGGAATACTTTATTTCCACTCACGGCGCCCGTAAAGGTTTGGCAGATACCGCCTTGAGGACATCCGATAGCGGCTACCTCACCAGACGCCTTATCGATGTATCTCAAGATGTCATTACTGCCGAGGATGACTGCGGCACCACCGAGGGCTTTATGGAAACCGAACCGAAAGAAAAAGGCTTATTGCCCTCTCTCGCCGAGCGTATTATCGGGCGGATGGCAGCCAGTGACATCTTCCACCCGAAAACAGGTAAAATCATCGTCGCCCGCAATGAGGAAATCGACGAGGCGAAAGTAGATAAAATCGTCGCTGCCGGTTTAACATCGGTCTATGTGCGGTCGCCACTTACCTGTGAATCGCGGCGGGGCTCTTGCCGTTATTGCTACGGACGCGACCTTGCCCGCGGCAAGCTAATCGATAATGACGTAGCGGTTGGCATCATCGCCGCCGAAAGCATCGGCGAGCCGGGCACCCAGCTCACGCTACGTACCTTCCACACCGGCGGCGTGGTAGGACTGGATATCACCAGCGGTCTGCCCCGCGTGGAAGAGCTTTTTGAAGCCCGCACGCCCCGCGGCCAGGCAATTATCTCGGAGATAGACGGCACTGCCGAGATAGTCCAGGGCGACGAGGGAAGAAAGATAAAAATCGCCAATACCGAAATTTATAACGACGAATACACTTTACCTGTCGGCTGGCGCGTTATGGTTAAAACCGGCCAGCATATCGACATCGGGACAGTGCTAGCCACCCCGCCAACGCCCGCTAAGAGCAAAACCCCCAAAGCTAAAGCTAAGGCTAAGGAAGAAATCGCTCCTACGCCGGAAACGCAGCCGCTAGTGGCACGTTTCGCCGGCGAAGTCAACGTGAAAAAGAAGCAGTTGGTCATCAACTATGCGGAAAAAGAGGAGCGTGAATACGTCATCCCATCCACCGCCAGCATCTGGGTGCAAAACGGCGCCCAGGTAAAAGCCGGCCAGCAATTGACCGATGGCTCCATCAATCCCCATGATATCCTGCGGATATTGGGTAAGGACGCTGTCCAGCAATACCTGGTGGATGAGGTACAAAAGGTTTACCGCTCCCAGGGCGTGAACATCAACGATAAACACATCGAGGTTATCGCCCGGCAGATGCTCACCAAGGTACGCATCGATTCAGCCGGCGATACCGACCTCGTTCCCGATGAACTCGTCGATAAATATGTCTATGAAGACACCAACGCGAAAGTGCTTGCCGAAGGCGGTGAGCCGGCGACGGCGCATACCGTCCTGTTGGGCATCACCCGGGCTTCCTTGAGCACGGATAGCTGGCTGGCGGCGGCATCGTTCCAGGAGACCACCAGGATTCTTACCGAGGCAGCGGCTAACGGCAAGGTGGATAGGCTCATAGGACTTAAAGAAAACGTCATCATCGGCAAGCTGATTCCGGCGCGCTACCTCAAAGAAGAACAGCTAGCCGAGCTGAAAGCCGGCGAGCAGACCGAAGCGATGCGTATACTGGCAAGTCTGGCAGGCCCAGTTGAAGGTGCCCCCGGCGAAGCCACTCCTGAAGGCACGACCACCGGTGAGCCAGTTATCACCCCGGAAGACCTCATTGAAAAGCTCGTTGATGATTCCGCCGAAAAATCAAAAGACGAAGACATCGATAATCCCGCCGAAGACGCAGAATAATAATGACAACTTCTCTTTCCCGACGGCGGAGAAGGGGTTTACCCTGAGTATATCGAAGGGGTTTACCCTGAGTATATCGAAGGGGTTTACCCTGAGTATATCGAAAGGGGTGAGGCGAAATCGCACGCATAATATCGGGTAAACCGATTGAAGAAGATAAACCGCTTGAGAATAGTCTTCGCCCCCGCAACCTGACCGATTTTATCGGGCAGGAAAAAACGAAGGAAAACCTCAAGATTGCCATTACGGCGGCTAAGCGGCGTGGTGAACCTATCGACCATGTGCTTTTTTACGGTCCGCCCGGACTCGGTAAAACCTGCCTCGCCCATATCATCGCCATCGAAGTAGGTGTAAACATTAAAACGACGTCTGGTCCCGCTATCGAGCGTACCGGCGACCTGGCGGCTATTTTAACCAACCTCCGCGCCCACGATATCCTCTTTATCGACGAAATCCACCGCTTGAACCGGGCGATTGAAGAGATACTCTACCCCGCGCTGGAGGACTACGCGCTGGATATTATCATCGGCAAGGGACCCGGCGCCAAAAGCCTCCGCCTTAACCTCCCCAAATTCACCTTAATCGGCGCTACGACGCGCTATGCTTTACTATCACCGCCTTTGAGAGATAGATTCGGCTCCGTCTTCCGCCTCGATTTTTACGACGCGGCGGCGCTGGAGAAAATTATCGAGCGGTCAGCGCGCATCTTGCAGGTAGAGGCTAAAGAAGATGGACTTAAGGAAATAGCCAAACGCGCCCGGGGCACGCCAAGAGTCGCCAACCGGCTTCTCAAAAGGGTGAGGGACTATGCGCAGGTAGTAGCGGACGGTGTGATAACACAAAATGTAGCTAAGGAAGCCCTCACCAAGCTAGGTGTCGACCTGATAGGACTGGATGAAACCGACCATAAGGTGCTGCATACCATTATCGAGAAATTTAACGGTGGGCCGGTAGGACTGGATACCATCGCCGCTTCCATCAGCGAGGAAGCGGATACCATCACCGATGTTTATGAGCCTTTCTTAATGCAGTTGGGGTTTCTAGAGCGGACGCCGCGGGGACGCATGGCGACCAAACTCGCTTACGAGCACCTGGGGCTACCCTTCAATAAGTCCAACCAGCAGAAGCTACTTTAGGCCGGTTTTTCGTCTTATGAAAAAAGTCTTAATCCACGTCTGCTGCGCGCACTGTGCCGCCTATACGGCGGAATATTGGCGGCGGGAGGGCTACGAAGCAACTGGCTTCTGGTACAACCCCAACATCCACCCCTTTACCGAGCACCAGCAGCGATTAGAAAGTATGCAGTCGCTGGCGAAAGAGATTAACCTACCGCTCATTGTCTCCCCCGATTATGACATCATCGAATACTTCCGCAGGGTAGCGGGACATGAGACGGAGCGCTGCCGAGATTGTTTTGAGCTGCGTCTGACCAAAACGGCAGAAATTGCTAGTGAGAAAGGCTTTGACGGTTTCACCACCACCCTTCTCATCAGCCCCCACCAGAAGCACGAATTAATCAAAGAAGTTGGCGAGAGGGTGGCGGGCGAAAAGGGGACGGAATTTCTTTACGCCGACCTGCGTAAACGCTATTCAGACAGCCGCCACATCACCAAGCCGCTGAACCTCTACCGCCAGCAGTACTGCGGCTGCCTCTACAGCGAGTGGAACGCTACACCCAGGAGAAAACAGGAAAATAAGAGAGCCCCGAAAACTCGAGGCTCTCTGGCTATTCTGCCTTTTTGTCTTTTCTTTTTTAGCTAGTCCGCGATTGAGTAAGCTATCTGGACAGTCGTCGTAATCTCCAACTGGCCAGCGCTGATAGAAGTCGTGTCTATAGCCGGAGCAGCGGCTTCCACCCTGCCGTTGTAATAGTTAGAAGACGGCATATAGGAACTCTCGGAAGTATAGGTTACCTTGCCCAATTTAACGCCGGTCAGACTAGCCATCTGCTCGGCTTTAGCCTTGGCGTAGGTTACCGCCTTTTCTCTCGCTTGCGCATAGTAAATGTTCGGGTCTTCTACCGTGAAGTTGATGCCGTTGATACGAGTATAATCCCCACCCGCGACGACGACGGCATCGATAATCGCTCCAGTCTTTTTCACCTCGCGGACCTTCACTACTACAGTGTTCGTCACCCGGTAGCCGGTGGTAATCGATTCATTCTTGTCAGTTTCCCACTTGGTTATTTCGTTGATGTTGAAATATTGAGTTTGGATGTCTTTATCGTCGATTCCGGCGTCTTTAAGAGCCTTGACTACCTTGTCCATGGCGGTGGTCGCCTTCGCCTGCGCCTCGGCCACACTGACCGCCTGGGCTTCTATGCCCAGCGTAATTTCTGTGTTGTCCGGAATAGCATAGACCTTGCCCGTGCCACTAACCCAGATTCCTTCCTGCTGGCCATACAAATTGCCCTTTAGCTCGAGGGTGCCGTTAATTCCATTCGAGCCGCAGCCCGCCAGAAAAACCACCCCTATCAGTAATACCACCCCAACTGCCACCAACCAGATTTTTTTCATGATTTATCCTCCTTATTTTTTCCTTCCAATATATATAACGGGAAAATATCCACCGGGTTAGCCGCAAGCTATATTTGTTGTGGACACAGCTAAAGACCTCCCGAAGCTATCCAAGATTGGCAATGGCTTGTTGGTAGCCCTGCTCGAGCACTTCAATCGCTTTTTCTACGGCGGGTTTGAGAGCTTCCGGCGCTTTTTCCAGCTGGTCCCTTAAAATTTGTAGATTTTTTTCCAGTTTTTCTGTTAGCGTGAGCCTGAATTTTTCGATATCGCTAACTGCAACGCCTGTCTCTTCCGTCGTGTTTCTCTGAACAGTTTCAGGGGGAGGATTATTTATTGCCGTATTATTTTCTGCGGTAGCAGTTTGCGTTATAGTAACAGGAGAAGGCGATGCTATTGTCGTCGGGGTAGGTGTCGAAGTCGTGGCAGGTTGAGTGGTAGAGACCGGCGGGGCTGGAGACGTTGTCGGGGCATTAGCATTATCGTTAGCTATCATTAAACCATAAGAGGCTGATTTTTCTCCTTGAGTGGCAACATTTAAGTTATTGTTTGCCATCGCTACCAACTGGCTGTTCATACGCTCCGTCGTCTGCTCAACCTGAACAGAATTAGCTTCTTCCGCCATTTTCACTATTTCTTCCACGCGATTATCGATAAACCTGCTGTTAAGCTCCGCTTTGCCCTGTTCGGATAACGTAAACGCCATCTGTACCGATTCTGTAGCCATCTTCACCGCATATAAAGGACTATCCGGCAAGGCATTAGTGGCAGCAGCGACCGTGCCGGTACCGCCTGCCAGAAGAACGAGAACGATAGCCACCGGCGCCACCCACCGCACTTGCCATTTAAAGCCGCTCCAACCCTTTTTAACTGGCATATTACGGATGGCAGACTGGAACTCATCAGCGGCTCGCTGGCGGAACTCGGGACGTGGCTTGATTGAAGCCGCTAGCCTGGCTTCCAGCGCGGTTTTCAGCAGGGGCTCCAGTTCCGCGGAATATTGAGGATATCTTGACAGGCACGCCTCGATGGTCTCGCCTTTAATCAGTCGGTCGAGGCATTCATTCAGTATATTTTCAAATTCCTTCTCTTTAGCCATGATATTTACTCCGTCGCCAGGGCTTTACGCAGGGCGACTATGGCGCTGTGCTGCAACGCTTTAATCGCTCCCTCACTCTTGCCCATCACCCCGGCAACCTCGGTAATCGATAGCTCGCTGGCGAAACGCAGCGAGATAACCTCCTGCTGTGCCGCCGTAAGTTTTCTGGTCGCCATCACTACTTCTTCCACCGCTATTTTCTTTTCCACCAGGTATTTCGGGTCGCCTTCTACGGCAGGAATCGGCAAAGACTCATCGAGCGGCACCGTAGCGTGTTTCGCCTTCTTCCTAAAGAAGTCGACCACCTGGTTATGAGCGATACGATAGAGCCAGGAGGAGAAGGGCAACCCCTTTTCTTTATAAGAAGAGATAGACTGGAGGGCATGGAGAAATACCTGCTGCGTCATATCCTCTGCCTCGGTTCTATCGCCGATTTTGATAGCTATATAGCGATAAATCCTATCAAAGTGAGTTTCGTATAGTTGAGTTAAAGCCACCTGGTCGCCCTGCTGGGCGCGCCGGATAAGGCTTACCTCATCTTGCACCGGAAACCCCCGTCCAGAGCCCCGACATATCGGGGCCGTAAATTTGGTGTTACCCTGTGCATATAGTATAACGAAAAACAGCCTCGAAAGATAGTTTTTAAGCACTGCGCCGTACGGAAAAAATCTGATAAACATGTTATAATCAGGCAAAGAATTAAGAGGAGTCAAGTCTATGGCGATTCGTAACTTTTACCAGGAAAAATGCAACGGCTGCGGTATCTGCGTGGCTTGCTGTCCCATGGACGTGCTGCGACTGGATAAAACGTCGAAAAAAGCGGTGGTGCAGTACCCCAAGGACTGCGTTGCCTGCTGGGGCTGCGAATCATTCTGCCCCCGAGGCTGTTTCGACGTCTCGCCGGAGCGCGGCCGTGGCGAGCTGGTAGCGCCGTACTAGGGGGAAAGTTCACAGTTTTAGGATAAGGGAGAAGTTTACAGTATACAGTTTTCCCCACCCCATTTCTCCTTACTGTCTACTGTGTACTGTATACCAACAACAAATTGGAGAATATATGAACAAGATAGATAAACTCGGCACCGTCATTACCACTGATGTTCTGGTGCTGGGGTCGGGCGGGGCAGGCATATGTGCGGCGCTAAAAGCCAAGGAAAGCAACGTGGATGTGCTGCTAATAGATAAAATGGGCATCGGCTGGAATGGGCAGGTGCCCATCGGTGGGGGTATCCTCGCTTACGTTTATCCGGATTACGCCGAAAAATGGGCGGAGAAGGTCACTAAAGACAGCCGCTATTTCAATAACCAGGACTGGACATTCGCCTTCGGCAAATATATGCATAAATCGACCATGGACTTAGCCGCCATGGGCTTGACTTTCTTCAGAAACAAAGGCGAGTTGAACATCCTCAACTGGGGACCGAATATCTACGTCACCCTCTTCGACGCCCCGAAGTCGCTGGTGGCTTTAAAAAAGACGGCCATGGCGCGCGGCGTAAGAATGCAGGACAAGATTTACGCCATCGACCTGCTTAAAAACGACGGTAAAGTGGTGGGGGCTATCGGTTTAGGACTGGTGGACGGCAAGACCTACCTCTTTAATGCCAAGTCGGTCATTATCGCTACCGGTAACTGCGGCTACATGCACGAGAAAACCTATAGCTCCGTCCTCGGGGAGGGCCCGGCGATGGGCTACCGCGCCGGCGCGCAGCTGGTCAACGCCGAGTTCAGCAGCAGCTATGTTTGGGGCATTAAAATCCTCGGCAAAGAGCTGATGGGTATCCATTTTTACCTCTATTTAGAGAATGCCCGCGGCGAGAAAATCATGGGCAAATATTACCCGGAGCTGATGGTCGGTAAGCACTCGGTCTATACCTTCGACCCGCGTGTTATCGACGCTATGCAGAAGGAGGTACAAGCCGGACTCGGTCCTATCTATTTGAATCTCCAAGGGTTATCCGAGGCTGATATTGCCGGACTCGCCGAAGACCAGGTGGAAGGGCTGACCCACCTCATGGGCAACGACACGATGAAGCTCCTTAGAGAAAAGGCGGGCATCGATCCCTCAAAAGAGAGAATGGAGATGTGGCCGCGGTATCTCTACAGCGGCGGGGGACTGCGCATCGATATCAACGGCAAGACTACCTTGGACGGACTCTACGCCGCCGGCGGCGCCAGTAGCAACAGCTGGTCGGGCGGGGGCGGTGGACAGGGCGGCTTAGGCGTACAGTCCGCGGCGGTAACGGGGTTCGTGGCGGGGCAAGGTGCGGCCAAATACGCCGGCGAAAACAAACGACTGGACATAGATTTTAACCAGGCAAAAAGCATCCTTGAAAGAGTCATGGCTCCGATGCAGCGTAAGGGCGATACCGATGCCGCGGAGGTCGCCTACCGCGTCCATGAAGCGGTCGTCCCGATGAAGTACAATCGCCAGCGTACAGCCGACAGGATGCAAGAGGCGCTGGACATCGTGCAGGATGCCCGGGAAAAATTAAACCGCGTGGGCGCCGATGATTTCCACGACCTGGCGCGCTATCACTCCGCAGAGAGCATGGCGATGGCAGCGGAGTTCACCTATAAAGCTGCCCTAATGCGTGAGGAAAGCCGCGCCGGTCATTTCCGTGAGGACTTCCCCAACCGGGACGATAAAAACTGGTTCAAATGGATAACCATCGAGCTGCAGGACGGCAATCCACATTTAGCCACCCTGCCGGTGCCTATCGAAAAATATAAACTACAACCTAAGTAACCAAATTAATAAAAAAGGGGGTACATAGCGAGAGGGGGCTGCGCCCCCTCTCCATAACCTCCCCCTCTCCAAACAAATGAAACATTGTATTAGCCATTCTATGGTTTGGAGAGGGGGTTAGGGGGTGAGGCTAATCTTAGATCCAAATATTAGTAGATCCCTTTGACATTTTATTTTCTACCAGATATCATTATATTATAACGACACGATATATCGTCATATAGCGGAGGTTACTATGCTTAAAAGATTGGCCATTACCACTCAACCATTACCCTTATCTTTAAAACTCACTAATGTTAAAACCTACGGCATCATCGCCGCGTTTGTGGTGCTAAGCGTACTCACGCCGTGGGCGTTTCACCAATTCCCAACGGCCGGCGCCACCTATCTCCCGATGCACTTCTTCATCTTCGTCGCCGCGCTCACCTGCGGCTGGCAGGCTGGCGCTATCGTCGGTTTGCTGACGCCATTTGCCAGTTATTTGGTTTCCGGCATGCCCGTAATGACCGTCCTGCCCCAGATAGCCGTGGAAGTAACCGTCTACGGTCTGCTGGCAGGACTCTTACGCCAGAAGTTCAACCTGCGCGTGGTTTGGTCGTTGCTGGGCGCCATGGTCGGCGGACGCCTCGCCCTGCTAATCGCCGTAGCTATCGTGCAGGCAATCACCGGCAACGTGTACAGTCCGCTCGGTCCCTCCGCCACCCCCTTCAGCGCCGTCTGGAATACGGTCGCCCAGGCTTGGCCCGGTATGCTTATCCAGCTTATCCTGATTCCGGTGGCTTTCTGGGTGGTCAGCCGCTTGAGCGCGAAAAAACAGACCGAGTAGCTTGATGGACACGGATTTGTTCAGCGCGTTCCTGGCCAGCAATGACACGCTGCGGATATACCGGGACGAAACGCTTATCTTTTCGTCGGACAAAGACCGGCTGCTGCCCCTGATGGAATACCTTGCGGATTATGGTCCGGAGCAGACGCCGGTTATTATTCTCGATAAAATCATGGGCAATGCCGCCGCCCTGCTGGCGGTTAAGGCTAATTGCCGTGAGGTGTATAGTCCTTTAGGCAGCGAGTTCGCCATCAAAACGCTGGAAAAATTCAGCATCGCATACCACCTGACGGAAACCGTTCCCTATATCATACGGCCGGACGGCAAAGGGATGTGCCCCATGGAAAAGCTCTCCATCGGCAAAGAGCCGGAGGAATTTTATCAGGAAATGAAAGCCCGCATCAAGGCAAAAACATAAATCGATTCAAAAGAGGTAACATGGAAAAGATAAAACTGGGCAAGACGGGCATGATGGTAACGCGGCTGGGCTTCGGCGGGATACCTATCCAGCGTCTGAACGAAGCCGACGCCGTGAAAGTAGTGCAAAAGTGCCTCGACCTCGGTATCAATTACCTCGACACCGCCAACGGCTATTCCACCAGCGAGGAACGCATCGGCAAGGCGGTTAAGGGGCGGCGACATGATGTTTTTATCGCCACCAAGACCTTCCCCGGCACCCCGGATATTATCGAGAAAAACCTTGAACTCTCCCTCAAACGACTGGACACCGACTATATCGATTTATACCAGTTCCACGGCATTAACGATAAAGCTACCCTCGATAAAATCCTCGACCCGGAGAACGGGCTTTATAAGGTATTTGAAAAAGCCAAAAAAGCCGGTAAGATAAGGCATATCGGCATTACCTCCCACCAGATGGACGCCGCCAAACTAGAAATCAAGTCAGGCCGCTTCGAGACCATCATGTTCCCCTTCAACTTCATCACCAACGAGCCCGCTAAAGAGTTGCTGCCCTTATGCCGCGAGCAGGAAATGGGCTTCATCGTGATGAAACCTTTAGCCGGCGGCATGCTGGATAACGCCACCATTGCTTTCAAGTACCTCTTACAGTTCCCGGATGTGGTGGCCATACCCGGCATTGAAAAGGTGCATGAAATCGAAGAAATTGCCGCCATTTATGAAGGTACGCAAAAGATAACTGCCGCCGAACGCAAAGAAATGAAGCGGATGACGGAAGAGCTGGGCACGCGGTTCTGCCGCCGCTGCGATTACTGCCAGCCCTGTGCGCAGGGCATACCTATATCTTTAATTATGACCTTCCCCACCTTCGTTAAACGCCTGCCGCCGGACTGGTATCTCAAGAGTCCCTTTATCCCCGACGGCATGGCGAAAGCCGCCAGCTGTACCGAGTGCGGCGAATGTGAGACGCGATGTCCCTTCAAGCTCCCCATCCGGGAGATGATTAAAGAAGGCTATAACCTCTTCGAGCAGGTAAAAGCCGCCAACACTAAATAAATTTCTCTAAAAAACAAGACAAACCTGCTGTAAAGGTATATAATTCTCCCAAACATATATTTGCGAAGGAGGTATCCCCATGGCAACCAGCGAAAGAGCCAGACTGGAAAAATACTTTAAAAAAAGCGTCATAACCAATAAAACCCCCCACCCCGAGGTTACTGCCCCGCGTCTCGGTCTCCACAGCGATAAAGAATACGGCAACCGCAACTTCTCCATGAGCTGGTGGGCGATTACTGAACCGTTTGTTATGGTGACGGACTGCCATGCTCACGATTTCGACCAGTTCCTTATTTTCGTGGGAGGCGACCTCACCAATATGCCCAAATTAGGCGGTGAAGTAGAGCTGACGTTGAGCCTGGACGGCAAGAAGCTGGAAAAGTTCGTCATTACCGAGGCCTGCACCGTCTTTGTACCGGCTGGACTTTATCACTGCCCGCTCAACTTTAAAAAGATTAACGACCCCAAGAAGCCCATCCTCTTCCACGACCTGTTCTTCTCGCCGGAATATAAGCGCAAGTAAAGGGCAAACGCTAGATAAAGGCGGGCATGCAATAAAAATCAGTGTGCCCGCTATTTTTTCCGTTATTAGTCATTCCAGCGAAAGCTGTAATCCAGAGAAGGGTGGAAGATGGAAATCCTCCAGATTCTTGATACGATTGTTCGGCAACAATCTATCATTTCGCTGCTGGAACAGTTAATAGTACGAGTTGAAAAAAAGCTAAGCAGCGACCGTGGAGCTTTACTCAGCTGGGAGACAGTACCTCTCGAAGTTTTTAGTAAGACTCTACCCAATACCATTAAATCAAGTTGGGTATTTGTTCTTAGAGCCAACTCTTGCACCGGTGCCGAAAGACACCCTAATAGCCATCAGCGTATGATATCCTTTCATGGTTCAGGCGACCTTCAAGTATGGGATGGAGAAAAATGGTGTTCAAACCTTCTTGTTAGCGATACATCTGCCCAAATAGAGAAACGTTGCCTATCAATTCCGCCTACAACTTGGCATCAGGCAGTTGTACCAGAAAACAACTGGGTAGTTGTTTCTTTTCATACGGTCCTCGCAAATGAGCTGATCGAGGAACGCCCAGACCCTAATGATCCGCAATTGACATATAAGCGCAAATACATAGAAAAACAGACCTTGTAGGAGGCAATAAAAATGGACACAGCTTTTAAAAAAAAATTCCAAATGCTCTGGAAAAAGTACTTCAATAACGCCGCTTTGCCTATCACCTTTTACTACACCGATAAGCCGGTAAATGCTGAAGCGGTCAAGGCGGGGTCGGTGCCGCAATGCGTCATTGGGGCGCTGGTCAAGGTTCAGCGGGGACAGTCCCTCGCCTTTGATGTCGACGCGGTAGGCTGCTCTGGCGGCAAAAGATACCTCGGCTTCGCAGAAAACCTCATGCCCAATTTCGAGTATTTTCTCTCCTGCGGCATTCCCGGCAAACTGGAGGGCGAACGCTATAAAAAGTCGCCGGAGATGGTCAAAGAGTACATGCAAAAACACGCGCCGATACTGAAAGCGCCCGGCAAGTATATCGTCTTTAAGAGATGGGACAATCTAGATGCCAGTGACAATCCGGACGTCGTTATCTTCTTCGTCGAGCCGGATGCACTTTCAGGGCTTTATACGCTCGTCAGTTTCGATGAAGTGGAGCAGGACATGGTTATCGCCCCATTCGGCTCCGGCTGCGCCTCTATCATCCAATATCCGTTCATGGAGGTAAAGTCCGCGCATCCTCGGTCGGTCATCGGTATGTTCGACGTCTCGGCGCGCCCCTTTGTCGACAAAAACACTCTCGCTTTCTCCGTCCCGATGAGCAAGTTCCGGAAAATGGTGGATAATATGGAGGAAAGCTTCCTCATCACGCCGTCCTGGGCTAAGGTGCAGAAGCGTATTAAGTGATTTAGAATTGAAGATTAAAGGACTAACAAGAGGAGACATTGATGACCAAGATAAGTCTGGTGCGAACGAACGACAGGACGGCAGGCACGCGTCAAGCCATCGAGCTGCTCAAGATAAATCCCGTCAAGGGCAAGGCGGTCGTTCTCAAGCCCAATTTCAATACCGCCGACCCCGCCCCCGGCTCCACCCATTACGATACCCTGTACTCGCTGATTAGCAAACTTAAAGAGATGGGCGCCAAGAAAATTACGCTGGCAGAACGTAGCGGTCCCGGACCCACCACCCACGATAATATGGAGAAAAAGGGCGTCTTTAGAATGGCTAAAGAGCTGGGGTTCGACATCCTGGATTTGCAGGCGATGCCTAAAGACGGTTGGGTTTTAGTGAAGCCGAAGGACAGCCACTGGAAAGACGGATTCCTCTTCCCTAAAATTTACCGAGAAGCCGAATCCGTCGTGACCACCTGCTGTCTCAAGACGCACCAGTTCGGCGGGCATTTTACGCTTTCGCTTAAGTTATCCGTGGGCATGGTGCCGCCGGGTTTAGGTCCCCCCAGCGCGGGGGGTTACCCTTATATGAACGAGCTGCACTCTTCACCTTACCAGCGGCAGCTGATTGCCGAGATAAACACCGCCTATTCGCCGGACTTAATCGTACTGGACGGGGTGGAGGCTTTCGTGGACGGGGGACCGCACATCGGGACGCGGAAAAACGCCAATGTAATTTTAGGCGGCACCGACCGCGTAGCGATAGACGCCGTGGGCGTGGCGATACTGCGTCAACTTGGTACGACGCCAGAGGTGAGTAAAGGCAAAATCTTCGAGCAAGACCAGATTAAGCGGGCGGCGGAGCTAGGGCTGGGCGTTAAGTCCGCCGACCAGATAGAGATTGTGACAGGGGATAAAGAGAGCGAGGATTACGCTAAAGAGATAAGGGGGGTATTGGGGAAGGGGTAGATAAACAATGTGTCATGTTATATAGTTATCGTCAGATATTCCTATAGCCTATCCTCGATTATTAATACCCACTAACGTTTTCTAACCAATCGTAAACAACTCATTATTTTTATCGTTTTAGGTCATGTTTTTATAGAAATTGTGATTTATTTTTTAATTTATGTTGACAAAAGACCAATAATAGTTTTAAAATAACTGCCAAGATATTAATAAAAACGAAAAAATGCAAAGAAGTTTTATCAATAAAAAAATAATATTAGCGAGGCTGTTATGAAAAAATTAATAAAAATCTTAACCTTAGTGATTATCACTGCCACTATTATTGCACTTTTCGTTGGTTGTGCTGGCACACCAGGAGCAACAGGGCCGCAAGGACCAGCGGGACTACCAGGAGCAATAGGGCCACAGGGAGCAGCAGGACTACCAGGAGCAGCGGGGTCACAGGGAGCAACGGGACCGCAAGGACCGGCGGGACTACCAGGAGCAGCGGCGGCACAAGGCGCACCGGGGCCACAGGGACCAGCAGGAGCAACGGGGCCACAGGGACCAGGAGGGCCACAAGGACCAGCAGGAGCAACTGGGCCACAAGGACCAGCGGGACTACCAGGAGCAGCGGGAACAAATTATGTTGTAGCCATGGGCACTGTTGATTCTACGGGAAATCCGCATAATATGTATAACGTCATGACGGTCATATGGAATACCACTTATCAACGGTGGGATATTGAACTGATAGGCATTAGTTATTTAGTATGGAACTATGTAACAGTCGTTACCCCATTTAGTGGATTTGCTACCCAAGGTAGTTTAGGTGGCAAGCTGACTATAACAATATATGACGCAGCTGGAAATAAAATTAAGGAGGGATGTTCTTTTGTAGTTTTCAGCCATTAGTCACTTGTGCACAAAACGAGAGAAATCCTCCTTTCAAATCTTAATTGTAATAGCGATTTAGATATAACAATTTCGTTATGGACTCAATCCTTTTATATGGATTGATTCGGTTGTCAATACCTGGGAGCTAGTAGCCCGTAGCGTGGGTGGAGCACAGCGCAACCCATCAATCCATCTCGACGAAAGCATGCCCCGTACTCGATACGGGGTCGGGATCCAGGTAGTCCGCATTAGTATCAACTACGCCTAGATAAAGCAATGTCGAATCCCTGGATTCCCGGTTTTCACCGGAATGGTTTTATTTTTTGCCCCCATAATTTTTTCCTCTCCCCTTGCGGGAGAGGATTAAGGTGAGAGGAATCCTGACTTTAAAATCCCTCTCACTCTCCTTCAGGAAGAATCCTTCAGGATGAATCCCTTTTGTAAAGAGCCTGCCCCGTACTTGATACGGGGGAGACGATGTTATCCTCTTATTCAGAGCTCTTGTCCCCCTTCCTTGTCTCCCTCTTTCGAAAAGAGGGTTCACCCTGAAGGTTCACCTTGAAAGTCTCACCTTGAAAGGTTCTCCCTGAAGGGATTAAGGGAGATTTTGCTCCAGACTCACTTTCCCCCTACTATAAACTAATAACTAATTACTAAATATTGCCCTCTCCCTTCTTTTGCCATCCCCCCTCCCCTTAAGCTAAAATAAACCAGATTAATATTTAGTCAAGCTTCTTTTTAAATATGAACAAACGCCTGATATTAACTGCTTGCTTTTTAACGGTGTTCGTCGCCTATGCCGTCAGGTACGGCTACGGCATCCTACTCCCGGAAATGCTCGATTCGTTGGGTATTACCAAGACAGATGCCGGCGTCATCTTCTCCGCATTTTTTATCGCCTATACCGTCGCCTCGCCAGTCTGCGGGTATATCGCCGACCGTTATGGCTCGCGGTGGCTGCTGGCGTCATTCGTTATAGCGCTGGGGGTCGGCGCGTTTCTGATGTCGTACGTCACATCGATTTTGCAAGCCAGCCTGTTCTTTACGCTGGCGGGTATCGGGTCAGCGGCATGTTGGGCGCCGGTCATGGCGCTGGCGCAAAAGTGGACCAGCCACGAGCATCGGGGCAAAACCCTGGCTTTCATCGATGTCGGTAGTGCCTTGAGCATTATCGTCATGGGTGCTCTAGAGCCAATTATTATCAAGAATTACGACTGGCGGGCGGGGTGGATGATTCTAGGCGTGATAGGGATTGCCATAGGAATTTTGAACTTCCTGGTAGTGAAAAACCCGCCAGATGAACAACAGAATAAAAACCCAACACTGGCTGGCTTACCGCTAACAGCTCTATTAAGCAGCGGCAAGTTCTGGCTGTTTGGATTTGGTTACCTGTTTACCGGCTTTTCAATATTGGTACCCTTTACGTTTTTAAGCACCTATGCCGTGCAGGAGCTGTCTTTCTCTTACGACACCGCCGCTTACCTGATGATTGCTCTCGGCATCGGCGCGATAGTAAGTAAAATCATCATCGGTCCGCTATCTGATAAAACCGGACGACTTAAGATGATTTTCCTCTGCGGTGTCCTGATAAGCCTGGGCTGCCTGGGGATGGCTTACGGGAACGCGGTTACTCTATTTATCGCGGCGTTCGTCTTCGCCTTAGGGTATGGGGCAGTCTGGGCGATGTATGCTGCGGCCGCCTCCGACTATTTTCTCAGAGAGTCCTCCGGCACGATTATCGGCTTATGGACGCTTTTTCTGGGTATCGGCTCGGTATTGTCACCAATAATATCCGGCTGGCTGGCAGACGCTACTGGCACGCTTACCTGGTCCTTTGGGCTGGGAGCGGCGGGTGGATTAATGTCTGTAGTGCTGCTAATACCGCTTTGGCAAAAGGGACGGGGCTAGTATCTTCTCCTCCCCACTGTCATTCCCGACCTGATCGGGAATCCAGAACGCTTTTTACCTCTCCTCCTATCCCCCTCTCCGCTAGCGGAGAGGGGCTCGCCCTGAAAACTCGCTCTGAAGGGGAACTAAAGGGGGTGAGGTTGTTTTTTGCCATTCGGCACATCTTTACGCTACAATATATCCCATGCTAGCTAAAGTCATCAGCGGGGCAATCGTGGGACTGGACGGCGCCATCGTGGAGGTGGAGGTAGATATTCTGTCCGGCCTGCCCAAGGTCATTATCGTAGGGCTGCCGGATGCCGCCGTCGAAGAGTCCAGCGAACGCGTTCGTTCCGCAATACGCAACTCCGGCGGCGATTTCCCGATGAAGCGTATCGTGGTGAACCTGGCGCCGGCCGACCTCAAGAAAGCCGGACCCGCTTACGATTTGCCTATCGCCGTCGGTATCCTCTTAAGCTCCGAACAGGTCGAAGCTGATATCAGCGACACCATGTTCCTCGGCGAGCTTTCGCTGGACGGCACCTTACGACATACCAACGGCGTCTTACCTTTAGTCGCCCTCGCCAAAGACGAAGGTATACCTAATGTTATCGTGCCCGAGGCGGATGCTAAAGAGGCGGCGCTCGTCGAAGGCATCAATATCATCCCCATCGCCTCCCTGTCCCAGCTGGTCAGCTACCTGCGCGGGGAAATACCGGCGCCATCCGTAACTATCGATAGCAAAATTAGCGAAATAGCGCCGCTAATGAACTACACCGACCTTGCGGATATCAAGGGACAGGAGCACGTTAAGCGTGCCCTGGAGGTGGCGGCGGCGGGGGGACACAACGTGATAATGTGCGGGCCGCCGGGCAGCGGCAAGACTCTGCTGGCGCGCGCCCTCCCCTCCATTTTACCCCCCATGACTAATGAGGAAGCTTTAGAAGTCACCAAGATTTACAGCGTCAGCGGGCTTTTGCCGGCAGATAAGCCATTGGTGCGACGGCGTCCCTTCCGCGCCCCCCATTACACCATTTCCAACGCGGGGCTGGTGGGCGGAGGTCACTTCCCCAAGCCCGGCGAAATCAGCCTTAGTCATAAGGGCGTCCTCTTCCTGGATGAGCTGCCGGAGTTCGGGCACTCTTTGCTGGAAGTGCTGCGCCAGCCGTTGGAAGATAAAATTGTCACCATCAGCCGCGCCCAGGGGAGGGTCACCTTCCCGTCCAGCTTCATGCTGGTGGGCGCGATGAACCCCTGCCCCTGCGGCTACTACGGCGACCCCTTCCACAAGTGCACCTGCCCGCCCAGTCTCGTTTCCCGCTACCAAAGGCGCATCAGCGGACCGTTTATCGATAGGGTGGACATCTTCGTCGAGGTACCGCATATCGACTACGAAAAGCTAACGGATAAACGACTCGGCGAGACATCGGATAAGGTGCAGGCAAGAGTGACCAAAGCCCGCGAAAGGCAGCTCCAGCGATTTAATGGCTCCAAGCTGACCAGCAACGCCGAGATGACGCCCAGCGAGATACGGGAGTTCTGCCACATCGAGGACGCGGCGCAGAGCCTCTTAAAAGCCGCCATGAAGCAGCTTTACCTCTCCGCCCGCGCCTTCCATCGTATCCTTAAGCTGGCGCTAACTATCGCCGACCTTGAAAGCTGTGATATTATAAAAGCCAATCATATCGCCGAGGCGGTGCAATATAGACCCAGAAGGACGGAGTAATCCATAAATTGACACTCGCCTTAAAAGAGTTATAAAATCAGACGATATATCGGCATCATTAAAACCCCATTTTCATAGATAGAAAGGAAAAAGATTATGGCACAGTCGAAATACGGCAAGTATATCTGCACGGAGCTCAAGCCAAATATCCCCCTGCCCCCCTACCGCGCATGGGAACGGGACATGATTGGGGATGGCTTATGGGACGGTTACCACCGCGGTCTGGAGCACGTCGTCTGGACGGACGCGGAGGTCATGCCCGGCGCTTTTTACTCGGAAATGGTCTGGCAGTGGAGCCAGAAATACCCCAACATGCGGCCGCGTCCCGTGCTAACTAAAGAGCAGATGGAAGAAATGGCGAAGCGGCCTGGCGGTCAGGGCGTGCCCCCGCATGCCCACCCCTTCCCGGAGCTGCTTTCCTTTTTCGGGACGGACATGAACCACCCGGAAGACCTCCGCGGCGAGGTGGAGTTCTGGATGGAGGACGAAAAATACATCTTCACCAAGAGCTTCGTCGTCTACATCCCGGCTAATGTCACCCATTGCCCGCTGAGAATCCTGCGTATGGACGACTCCTTCTTCCACTATACTATCGGCCCCGGCGGGTCTTACGTCTAATCCCGCAGCACTGAGAGAAAGAAAGGAAACGCTAATGGCGAAAAAATACGAAAAAAACTTTGTGACCAAGGATAAACCCGGCTATAAATACCCCGCTTATTTGCACCCCGACGCCAAGACGACAAAGCGCCTCGCCTACATCGACCAGGATACCGTCAAGGGCGCGGAGTTCGGCTGCGAAAATATGTGGTTGCTGCCCGGCGGAGCCAAAGAGCAAAAAATCATGGACGCCAACACCCAGCCTTACGATAGATTCTTCGGCTTTTATGCCTTTAACTACGATAATATCCGCGATTTATGTGCAGAAATGGAAGTTAATATCGGCGGGGAAAAACACATCATAAAAAGAAGCGGCGCCATGTTTATTCCGGCTAACCTGGAGGTCGGCCCGCTCACTTTCCGCAACATTACCAAGCCGATATTCTTTACTATTGAGTTCCCCTGCGGCGAAGGTTTAAAGAAGAGTTATCACTAGGTTATTCCTGTCATTGCGAGTCCTTCCGCAGAAGGACGTGGCAATCCCTATCTCTGACCCCAAAAGAGTGATAGGGATTTCCCATCTATCTAGCTTTTAAGGAGGTCAAGTCATGGCAAAGACAAAGTATGGTAAATATATCATCAGTGAGTTAAAGCCACCCCGTGTTGAAGCCCCCTGGAGTCCCCCGAATCTAAGCGGCGCGGGGAAGGGTAAAGGCGGTCGTGTCCTGTATATGGATAGCAGTATTGTGCCCGGGGCGATGTACATGGAGTGCGTTTGGGTCATGCCGCGGCCGCAACTCAAGGCAGAGGATGTCGCCAAAGCAAAACGAACCGGCACAGGACCGCACACGCACGATTACGACGAAGTAATCGCTTTCTTCGGCACTGATCTTAACGACCCTTATAACCTAGGCGCCGAGGTAGAGCTATGGCTGGATGATGAAAAACACATCATCACCAAGACCAGCCTGGTTTTTATACCGGCGGGGCTTAAGCACTGCCCGCTCACCTTCCTCCGCGTAGACAGGCCGGTGTTCCATTACACTACTGGACCCGCCAAGATGTATATGTAAAAACAAAAAAGGGGGGGCAGTCTGAAAATGTAGTAAAAATAGGAAATTACGTCATTCCCGTGAAACTTGTCCCGTTCACGGTGAACCGTTCAGGGTGAACCCGTACTTGATACGGGAACGGGAATCCAGCGTTCAAGCTGAAAATCATTTTTATGGATTCCCGATCAGAGCTTGCCCCGTACTCGATACGGGGTCGGGAATGACGTTTTCGGATAGCCCCTCGGTCTTTCCACAGCTATTTTCTTTTAAGATAACCCTCAATACAATTGGCGACGACCTTGGTGTAAGTCTTGATATACTTTTCCGCAACGTCGATATCGTAGCCAGCCGGATTGCCAAAGTAGCCGTCGGGTATCAGTTTCCTGGTTGCCGCATGGCTCTTACCCAACCCTTTAGCAAGGTCATCGAAGGTAAGTTTTGTTGGCGGCAGCTTTTTCGCTAGCGCAGTTCTCACATGCTCCGGGAAGTATTTTAGCATAACACCCGTTTCCAGCGAGCCGGCATGTATGTCAATGTATTTTCCCGTCTTTTCCTGCAACGGCGGAGCTTTATGGATAAGGATATATTCCTCGGCGCCGGTAAGGTGTAGCCGGTTAATATCAGAATCACCTAAAAGACAAACGGCGTCTATCGACATATCGCGGCGGGCGTCTTTTAAAGCCTCCAGTATAGCCAGGCAATGACCAATATCGCCATGCCAGTTAATTACAAACACCCTTCTAAATCCCCAGCTATGCAATGATGCCAGGATATCGTAAATAATGGCTTTCATGGTCTCCGACCGCATTGAGAAGGTGCCGGGGAAAACGCCGGTGCTCGGGCTAACGCCCCAGTAGGCGGGAGGGGCAATCAGAGGGGTAACGCCACGAGTCTCAAGCTCATGCTTAACCATTATGGTGACCAAGTAAGCGGCATAAGTATCTACTGCTAGTCCCATATGTGGTCCATGTTCTTCGATGATTCCGATAGGAAGCAGGACGATGGCGTCTTTACCGACCGCTTCCTCGATTTCCGGCCAGGTCATATCTACCATGGTCTCGTCAAAGATTGAATAACCCATGCATGCCTCCTTGCCGGTATAGTGTAAAGCAATAAGCCCGGTAAATCTACGGAGAATGAGGGGACAAGATTCAAAAAGAAAACAGTAACCAGGCGAGCCGGCTAATTACGCTGACCCGCCTGATTTGTTTTTCCGAAGGCTATTTTATTTCAGCTTTAGCGCCGGCGGCTTCCAGCTTGGCTTTGGCGGCGGCGGCATCGTCTTTGTTAACGCCTTCTTTAACTGGCTTGGGCGCGCCTTCCACCAGGTCCTTAGATTCTTTAAGACCCAGGTTGGTTAGCTCGCGGACGGCTTTAATGACGTTAATTTTATTGGCGCCGATTTCCGTGAGAATAACGGTAAACTCCACTTTTTCCTCGGCGGCTGGGGCGGCTTCACCTGCCGGGGCGGCGGCCGCAGCTACGGTAACGGGCGCGGCGGCGCTGACGCCGAACTCGGTTTCGAGCGCTTTGACCAGCTCTGCCAACTCCAGTACGTTCATGCCTTTAATCGCCGTCATAATCTCGTCAATGGCGCCGGACTTCTTGGCTTTGGCAGCCTTGGGTTTCGCTTCTTCTGCTTTTGCTTCTTTCACTTCATCTGCCATTTTATTTTACCTCCAATTGATTAATTCTACCTTGCAGTACTTGCGCTAATCCCCTCATGGGACCCGCAAGCACGTTGACCAATCCGTAAATAGGACTCTGTATACCGCCGATAACTCTAGCTAGGAGTATTTCTCTCGATGGTAATTTTGCCAGAATCTCCAGCTCGCTGGCGCTTAAGACTCTATCCGGTAAAAAGCCCACTTTGATATTCAAGGCTATCTTGGAGACGCGCAGATAATCAGCGATAACTTTCATCGTCTGGCTGGGGTCGCCATAACCGAAAGCTACTGCCATCGGGTCTTTGAAAGCACCCGCCAGATGGCTTAAACCCGCATTTTTAGCGGCTATCTCCGCCAGTGAATTCTTTACCACTTTATAATCGATTTTGGCGTCTCTTAATTTGCGGCGTAGTTCATTCATCTCGGATGTCTTGAGTCCGCGGTAATCGGTCAGGACGCCGATATTAGCTTTGGCGAATACCTCTTGTAGACTCGCTACCGCCTTTTTCTTCTTTTCCGTCGGCATTTTTCATACCTCCTGAAATCCCGGGAACTCTAGGTAAATAAAAAGTCCCCATGCCAAACGCACGAGGACTTAAAAAATTCTTTAAGCTACATCCTCGGCAGGCATTCATTAAGTCCCTCGATTACACTCGGGACACCCGCTGTCTCGGGATTGCGATATTCAGTTGTAGATATATTATAGCACAGCTTAAACGCGACGTAAAGCTAGCTGGCGCTTAAAGACGTTGCCGCTGTAACATCCAGCTTAACGCTTGGGCCCATCGTCGTGGTAATATAAGCGCTTTTAACATATTGTCCCTTGGCGCCGCTCGGTTTAGCTTTAACCACCGCTTCCATGATTGCCGTGAGGTTATCCACCAGCTTTTGTTCTTCAAAACTGACCTTGCCTACCGCTACATGGATAATGGACGTTTTATCCAGCTTATATTCCACCCTGCCTTTGCGGGCATCCTCGATGACGCGGGGCAAATCATTCATACCAACGACGGTGCCGGATTTAGGATTGGGCATCAGGCCCTTCCTGCCCAGGATTTTACCTAGCTTACCAACCTTGCCCATCATCTCTGGAACGGCGATGGCCGTATCAAAGTCGACCCAGCCTTCTTCCACTTTTTTAATAATGTCATCACCACCCACGAAGTCCGCCCCGGCGCCGGTAGCTATTCTTTCCGCTTCGCCCTGCGCAAAAACGAGGACGCGCACTTTCTTGCCCAAACCATGGGGCAGCAGAGCCACTCCCCTTATCTGCTGGGCAGCATTACGCGGGTCGAGACCCATACGTAGATGAAGCTCCACCGTCTCATCGAATTTGGCGGGGGCTGATTTTTTTATCAGTTCTACCGCCTCTTTTGGCTGATAGGCTTTGTCTCTATCTATTTTCTCTGCGGCTGCTCTATATTTTTTACCGTGCTCTACCATATTACTCCACCTTTATGCCCATACTCCGGGCGGTTCCCTCAATAGTTTTCATGGCAGCTTCGATGCTGTTAGCATGAAGGTCTTTCATTTTTAGCTCGGCGATTTCCTTGATTTTCTGTCTGGGAATTGTCCCGGCGACATCATGCCCGGCGCGCCCACCGGCTTTCTCCAGATTCAGGGCTTTTTTGATAAGGTCGGAGGCTGGCGGCGTGCGAGTAACGAAGGTAAAACTCCTATCCTCATAGATAGTGATTTCCACCGGTATGATGGAGCCAGCCTGTTTAGCTGTCCGCTCGTTATACTCTTTGCAGAAAGCCATGATATTCAGGCCATGCTGACCTAAAGCCGGACCGACCGGTGGGGCCGGATTAGCCTGCCCGGCAAGTATTTGTAGTTTGATTACTGCTTTAACTTTTTTTGCCATTATTATTCTCCTAGTTCCTTGAGCTGTCGCTCATGGTGAGCCTGTCGAACCATGGCGATACACTTAACACTACCCTTCGACAAGCGTTCGACCGAGCTCACGCCGAGGGCTCAGGGTGAGCGGGACAAACACTATTCTTTTTTCAGCTTAAGGAACTCAATTTCAGAAACTTACAATTTATCTATCTGTAAAAAGTCAAGCTCCACCGGCGTTTCCTGGCCGAATAAGGAGAGAAGCACCTTGACTTTGCCTTTTTCCATGTTAATTTCATCCACCACGCCTACAAAATCGATAAAGGGTCCATCCGTGACCCGGACGCTTTGCCCTTTACGGAAGCCAACTTTGACCTTGGGTGCTTCAGCCGTCATCTGCTTCAATATTTCGCTTACTTCTTTCTCGCGTAAAGGGGTGGGAGTATTGCCGCTGCCGACAAATCCGGTAACACCCGGGGTATTACGCACGATGCTCCAGGTATTTTCATCCATTTTCATCTCTACCAGGACGTAGCCGGGTAATATCTTCTTGGTTACCGTACGGCGGCGGCCGCTCCGGACCTCTATCTCATCTTCGGTAGGTATCACCACCTTTATAATTTCGCTACCCGAGTCCATGAACTTGATACGCTGCTCGAGGTTCTTCTTGACACGCTCTTCATGTCCCGAGTACGTATGAATGACATACCATTGTTTTTCAGTTTCCGCCACAAGCAACCTCACTACCCGAATTTCCGGAAAAAACTTTACAAGTATCGTCCATATGATAACCTCTGCCCGTAGCGAGCCTGGCTACTTTGCCATGAAAAGCCTGCTCACGAGTTCAGAAAAGCCAAAATCGAGGGTTCCCAGAACGAGAGCAAAGATTATGGTAACGATGAGCACCATCCCGGATAGATATATGGTTTCTCTCCGGCTGAGCCAGACCACCTTTTTCAGCTCATTGAGAATTTCACTGAAATATCTAAAGAGAAAAAATTGCCTTTTCTGTGGTGCAATTGGTTGCGTCATATCCCTTTACTTCCAAGCGCTTTAGCAGCGCTACTTTGTCTCCTTATGCATACGATGCATCCGGCAGCGGGGACAATATTTATTTAGCTCCAAGCGCTGCGAATCATTCTTCCTGTTTTTTGTCGTTGTATAGTTACGCTCCTTGCACTCGGAACAGGCAAGGTAGATAATGCCTCTAGCATCAGCTTTTTTAGCCATTTTATTCTATAATACCGGTAACGGTGCCAGCACCTACCGTTCTGCCTCCTTCACGTATGGCGAAACGCAGACCTTTCTCCAAAGCTACGGGGTAAATAAGCTTTATCTTCATATTGATGTTATCGCCAGGCATGACCATCTCTACGCCCTGCGGCAGCTCGATGGTGCCGGTGACATCCGTCGTCCGGATATAGAACTGGGGTTTATAGCCGTTGAAGAAGGGAGTATGGCGTCCGCCTTCATCTTTGCTTAAGACGTATACCTGTGCCTCGGCATAGGTATGAGGTTTAATGGAGCCGGGAGCGGCGAGAACCATGCCGCGCTCGATATCTTCACGCTCTACGCCTCTCAATAGTGCGCCGATAGCATCGCCGGCTTCAGCCTGGTCGAGCATTTTATGGAACATCTCCAGACCGGTAACGACGACACGGCGTGGCTCATGATGCAGACCGACAATATCAACCTCTTCGCCCACTTTAATTTTACCGCGCTCTACTCTCCCCGTAGGCACGGTGCCTCTGCCTTTAATGCTGAACACATCCTCAACATGCATTAAGAAGGGCTGGTCAACAACACGCTTCGGTGTAGGAATAAAGCTATCGACGGCATCCATCAGCTGCAGGATAGGGCCGCACCACTGGCAATCTCTCTTACCGCAGCCGCATTCCAGGGCTTTAAGGGCGCTCACCCTGACTATCGGGGTTTTATCACCAGGGAACTCGTATTTGTTCAGGAGCTCTCTTACCTCTACCTCAACCAACTCCAGCAGCTCCTTATCTTCCATGGCATCAACCTTATTCAGAGCGACGACGATATAGGGCACGAGCACCTGGCGCGCTAGCAGAACGTGCTCACGAGTTTGTGGCATGGGTCCATCTGGAGCGCTGACGACCAGTATAGCGCCATCCATCTGGGCGGCGCCGGATATCATATTTTTAATGAAGTCGGCATGACCGGGGCAGTCGATATGGGCATAATGCCGCTTTTCCGTCTCATATTCGACGTGCTGGATAGCGATGGTCATACCCCTGGCTTTTTCTTCCGGGGCATTATCGATGCTATCGAACGGGCGGAACTGGGTCTTGGTATTTTGTTTAGACAAGACCAGCGTTATCGCCGCGGTCAGCGTTGTTTTACCATGGTCAACGTGACCAATCGTGCCGACGTTTACATGCGGTTTTGACCTATCAAATTTCTGCTTTGCCATTTCATCCTCCCTTTATTCCGAGCCCACATTCGGATTCGAACCGAAGACCCCATTCTTACCAAGAATGTGCTCTACCGACTGAGCTATGTGGGCATCGGTTAATATTATACCGATTTTAATCACTATTTGTCTATACCAGCAACGCGTTTGAATTCCAATTTATGGTGGAGGGAGCAAGATTCGAACTTGCGTAGCCCTTAGGGCGGCAGATTTACAGTCTGCTCCGATTGGCCGCTCCGGCATCCCTCCAGACATGACCTACCGCACTAACCCAAGCCCGAGAAGGGAATCGAACCCCCAACCTACCGATTACAAATCGGTTGCGCTACCGTTGCGCCACTCGGGCACCTAACTCAAACCATGCCAGGAAAACAAAAAAGCAACCTAAATATTATAATTTTAGCGAACTTAAAAGTCAAGCTAAACCGCGCATGGTGAGACTGTCGAACCACACGAGTGCTCTAACGGTAATAGATAACCCGTCTCTTCCTCCGGAAAAAGAACCCGGTGGCTAGCCCCACCAGTAGTCCACCCAAATGCCCCTGCCAGGCAATGCCGGGGAATAAATTAGGTATCGACCAGAGCACCATAAATATCAAAACAAAAGCCCAGAGAGGCATGGGGATGATACCCCAAAGATTCACTCGCATGGTGGGCATCATTACCACCAGGGCGCCGGTCAGGGCAAATATCGCGCCGGAGGCGCCAATAGCTATTGAATAGGGGTCTCCCAGCCAGATATAGCCCAGATTGCCTACAATACCGCCGACGAAATAGACCAGGAGAAACCACTTTGTCCCTACTAGCTGGTAGACAACCTGCCCGAAGAAAAATAGGGTAAGCATATTACCAAAGATATGCCAGAACTCAACATGCACGAACATATTGGTCAGTATTGTCCAGGGCTGCTGTGTGAACAGCGACGGCGATAACCCAAAAGTATTGACGAGTTTATCGCTATTTATGAAAGAGGCGAGATATATGATTAAATTTATAATAATTATTATGTAAACAGGGTTTTGCAGGAAACCGCCAGTACCGCCGCCCGTCCATAATCTCCGCCGCGGCGGGGGCGAAGAGGGCTGTTTCATATAGTCTCTATCGTTTAAAGGCATACATCAACCTCATAAAAAGTATGGGAAAACTCCTACACTATATATTATATCAGCTTTGAAACGCCGACGCATTAACTTGACTAAAAAGCGACGAAAGGCGATAATATTTAGGATTTCCCGTTATACTCCCCGATAGCTCAACGGTAGAGCGGGCGGCTGTTAACCGCTAGGTTCAAGGTTCGAATCCTTGTCGGGGAGCCAAATTCAAGAGCCGATGACAGAGTCAGTCCATTATCAAGACCCCTCTCTTTAAAGGCCGATGTGTTTTTAATTTCCAAATGAGTTATGATATATCAAACATAACTATAAAGGAGCGGAAAATGGCAAAGAAGATAGCAAGTTTTAATACGCTGAAGAACGTCGTGCGAGCGCCAAACGTCGTCGAGTTAACACCGTGGAAATCCATCCACAAACAAATTAAAGAGCCGATGCTTACTGGCATGGGCAATATGGATATCAAGGACTCGCACCTCGCAATGGGATTCGCCCGCATCACCGAGCCAGTATCGATGGGCTCACCGACACATAAACACCCCCACGACCAGTGGATATGGCTTATCGGCGAACCGGAACATTTTGATGAATTCGACGCGGACGTCGAAATGACGTTGGGTAAAAAGATAGTGAAAATCAACTATCCCTGTTACATCTTCATACCCAAGAACGTCATGCACTGTCCACTAGACGTGAAGCGCGTTGGCAAACCGTTTATCTTCATCGATGCCAGGATTTCCGAAGAGGCATCAGTACGTCCAAAAACACTAAAGAAACACACACCCATAAAATACATCGCCAATCCTAAGAAAAAATAGACAACGATAAAGTGTGCAAAAAAAAGGGGCTTCTTTGTAGAAGCCCCCTAGATTTTTTTCCCGGCACGTAAAACTACTTCACAAACCCTTTAGCCACCAATAACTCGGCGGTGAGTATAGCGCCGCCCGCCGCCCCCCGCACCGTGTTATGATGCAAACCGACGAAGCGGATATCGAAGACGTTGCACGGGCGCAGTCTGCCCACCGTGACCGCCATGCCATTGCCGGCGTCCCTATCCTTGCGGGGCTGGGGTCGGTCGGGCTCATCGCGGTAAATAATGGGGGGTAAAGGGGCGGTGGGCAGCTTTAGCTCTTGCGGGAGCGACTTGAAGCTACGCCAGATTTTAATAATTTCTTCCAGTTCCGGTTTCTTGCCGGCGAACTTGAGGCTGACGCAGGCAACATGCCCGTCGGAAACAGGAACGCGATTGCAATGCGCCGATATTTTTATGCTAGCATCGGACACGATTTTACCGCCCGCAACCTTGCCCAGGATTTTCGCCGGTTCAAATTCCGACTTCTTTTCTTCGTCGGCGAGCGTGGGCATAACGTTATCTATCAGGTCGATGGAGGCGGGACCGGGATAACCAGCACCGGATACCGCCTGCATGGTAGATAAAATCATCTTTTCAATCGGATGTCCCGCCGCGATTAAAGCATAAATCGGCAGCATATAGCTCTGGATGCTGCAGTTGGGCTTAACAACGAGTAGTCCCTCTTTCCAGCCGCGCTGCTTACGCTGCTGGGGGATGATATCCAGATGGCTATGGTTTATCTCCGGTATTATTACCGGCACATCCTCGGTGGCGCGGTGGGCGGAGTTATTGGAGACGACCGCAAAGCCTTTGGCGGCGTATTCCTCCTCCAAAGCGAGGATAGCTTTTTTATCCAGCTCCACCGCCGAGAAGATGATGCGGCATTTGCCGACGGCTTTAGCTATGTTACTCGCATCTTCAACGATAATGTTACGATGGACTTCGGGGATATCGACATCCATGTGCCAGCGTCCCGCTACGGCGTCGGCGTATTTCTTGCCGGCGGAGTTCGGCGAGGCGGCCAGATAAACAACCTCGAACCACGGGTGGCGTGCGAGCAGCTTAAGATAGTTCTGCCCCACCATCCCCGTTGCCCCCAGAACACCTACCTTGATTTTCTTGTCCATTTTTATCCTCTCGCAAAGACAAAGCTTATAGATAAATTATATCAGAAATTTACGCCTTTGGCTCACTTTTTAGGTTAAACTTCTCCTACACGTTTTGCCCTTTTACCCCCAAAGGCCTCGATGGTACGTGTACCGGCGATAACCTCTCCCCCGTGAGTAACGCCTTTTTTAATTAAATATTCCTGACCCGCCTTTACCGGAATGCGTTTGCCATCGATTATAAGCGTATATTGCCCCTCCACCACCAGCATGTATTCATCGTAATCATGAACATGCACGGCAGATTCACCATCCTGATAAACCGTCCAAAAAGCCATTTGACTGCCGTCCGCTCCGTCAAAGACGTATCCCTCAATGTTTTCAGTATATTGGGATGCGCTTGAAATTTTGTTAACCTGGTTTTTCATAAATTCCGGAAAATCTTTCATACTTAATCCTCCCACCTGTATTTCAATTTTTTATTCTTGAGCTTTTCCACTCCGCAGCTATAGCAGATGCCATTATGGCAGCATATCGTCCCCCCGCATTCAGGGCATTTCCACTTCTTAGCTTCTTTCTTTAAAAACTTTGCCATGCCGTTTTCTTTTATTAATATAAGGTTTTCTATCATACTCATGTGGTATTTCGTGCTATAGCGTTTATCAAGGTGTTTTAGTCGGAGGCAGGGAAACTCGCTGCACTCATAGCAGTACTGCACCTTGCCTTTCCCGAGTAATTCGCAACTCTTTTTCATAAAGGCGCAATTTTTGCCACGCGGTCGACAGCCGGCGCAATAGGTCTTCATGATTCCGGTTCGTTTCAAGTCGTTTTTCAGCGACAGGTAGCTGCTGCACAAGCCGCAGTTCATGCCGCAAGGAGCGATTAATATTGCTTCCATTTTCTTTACCCACATCTCCCAATCTATCCCCTTGCCCCTTCCTTTGCCAAAGGAAGGGGGAGGAAATGGAGAGGGGCTGCGCCCCTCTCGCTAACGCACTCCCCTTTTGGGGTATTGACGTCCCTCCTTTGTAAGGAGGG
>Ga0187886_1000653_pt1 | contig 39010 bp, 44 predicted proteins | sample June2016WEW_20_1_FD_133001 | JGI IMG/M metagenome (GOLD analysis project Ga0187886, IMG submission 133001) | Peatland microbial communities from SPRUCE experiment site at the Marcell Experimental Forest, Minnesota, USA - June2016WEW_20_150 | ecosystem: Environmental > Terrestrial > Soil >...
ACATGCGATATATGCGAAACAAGAAAGAAATGCAAGAACGAGAGAGAAAAAATGAAATGAATTGCAATATCACGCGGAAAACGCGAAGTAACTAAAATTCCCATCTTTTTTCTGTCTATTCAGGTCATCAACCGAAAGGTAACAGCCCAATGGAAATGCCTCGTCAACCGTAGAGGTAACAGAACCGCTCGGTCGCTTCTACCCTTTTGTGAGTAGCTACTCTTAAATAGAGACTCACAAGGCTTTCACTTTCACAGGCTGTGACTGAAAGCGGAGGGCTTGTGGTGAAAACTAAAACTCTGGCTGCAATAATAGTCTTTGCCGCTCTTACAATTGCGCTCAATTTGTCTCCTCTAAAAATACCCGCACCATACGCGCCGTACCTCATATATCAGATATGGGAAATACCGATAGTGGCAGCATTCCTTCTTTTCGGAGCAACAGTAGGAGTTCTGATAACAGTGGTGAACACTTTGGCGTTGTTTGCCTTCTATCCTGGAGCGCTTCCTACAGGCCCACTATACAATTTAGCGGCGGTACTGAGCACCCTTCTAGGAATAGGTCTCACGAAAACTCTTCTCAGAAAACATCCTGCGACTCACGAGGCCATTGTTGGGACTCTGTATACAGCATCGGGCGTCGCCGCGAGAACAGTATCAATGGCCTTGGTCAATTACTCGTTCCTTCGCTTTCCACCGCCTGTTGGCTATGGTTTGGTCGAAGAAGCGGTAATTGCCGCTCTTCCTTTTGTGACAATTTTCAACATAACGTTGGCACTGTACACAATTCCCATAGGCTATTCATTAGCGAGAATTGCGGAGTCCAATCTGAAGACGCTGAAGTGAGCAAAATCGGCTTTATGCCTTAATGCCCAAGGAGGTTTCTAGAACCTCTTTGTTTATTTCTCCAGCTTTGAAAGTGCGACCTGTCTTCCGATTGTTGACCATTATGATAGCAGGGGCAAAAAGGTTCTGATCTATCTTGTAGAAGTCATACTTGGCTTCCTTGAATATTTCTATGAAAGGCTTCCCGTAAGCCTTGGACGCCTTCGAGGGAGCCTTCTTCACTATCTCGCTGAGTTTTTCTTCATCATCATACTCAAGAACATAGCAGGATGTGCCGCCGTAGAGAATTGCATCATTTGTTCGGGCCATCGCGTCAGCGAACTTTGGATGCACTGGCGGGATGGGTGCATATCCCCAGGCGTAGAGAATTGTGTTGGGGTTCAGCCCTAGCCTTCTTAGTTTGTGTACTCCCGTTTCAACGATTCTTCCTGAAACTTGAGTTGCTCCGGCCAGGCTGGTTGTTGGGGTAAGAATTACTGCCACATTCTCTGGTGATACTCTGCAGTCTCTTGCAAAACGGTCTATTAATTTCGGCGGTGGAAATTTCTGGGTTTCCAAGACGACAACGGCCTTGTCGCACTCGTCTTTGTACTGGATCTCTTCGTAGACTTCTTTCGGTTTCAAAGCCAATGCTCTTGCTGGTCCAGAGCCTATTGCGAAGCATCCTTCCTCGCTTATCTGCCAACCAGCGTACTGCGAGCCTAGAGTCGCGATTGCCGGGTGGTCAGTGTAAACGAATATTGACTGAAGTTCCAAGTCGCCGTATTCTTTGGAGCATATTTGGGCTTTTCCGAGGCCTCCCATGCAGATCTCCGTGATGAGTCTGCCAGCTTCAAAGCCGCCTCTTGCCTGTACGCCCGCATCTACGATTGTCGTCCCCTTACTCATCCTTTCCACTTTGACGCCGTAGAAGTCTGGACTTTTGACCAGTTCTTCCAGAAGCCTCCAAGCCAAGCGATTTACACTTAAAGCGTTTTTCAAAGGATACTTCTCCTCAGAGTAACTTCTCATAACAGGTCAGATGTGGGTTCTTGTCCTTGAAGACATAGAGTTTGCCTTTTCCACCTTCGGCAAGGTCTCCCAAAAAAAGATAGAAGGGCCCTTCAACCGTTTCGTTTTCTTCAATCTTGACTCTTGGTTTAACGCTGTCTATCGTGAAGCTGGGCAAAACGGACCGTAGACAGCCACCTGCAACGATCTTTCCATCCGTCATGCATGCGCCAGCCCTTTCTTCGCAGTCGTTTTGAACATAGATCGTACCATCACGCATGCGAAAGCCGACGAATTGGCCTGCACTTCCGTACACTTTAATCGTGCCCTTTTTCATCCACGCTCCAACTTCGTTTCCCACGTTTCCATAAACGGTCATCCTACCCCCATGCATGCCCTTGGTGCTTCCACGGTAAGGTGCGCCGACATAGTCGCTCGCGTTTCCATGAACCTCGATAGAGCCACCAGTCATCATTGAACCAAGCCAAGCCCCGACGTTTCCATGAACAGTTATTTTGCCTCCCTTCATTTCTTCACCCAAGTGCATGCCAGCATCCCCGTTAATCACGATTTCTCCGCTTTTCATGAATGACCCAATTCTTCGAACTTTGCTAACGTCCCCATGGATTGCAATGGCAACACTTTCCGGCGTACTCTCGTCTCTGACCTCGTCAATTCTGAAAATTTCACGCAGTTTCTTCTGTCTGTTCCCTTCCCAGATCTTCAACTCTCCAATTTCGCCAGCGCTCTTGCCTTCAAGAACATCCGGGTTTATACACTCGGCAATTACTGGAAACCTGAATTCTCTCGCTGGTCGGAGCCTTATCATCTAAACACTAGCCTTCACAGCGATCGGCCTTGAAGCCTTAAGGTACTCTTCACCGACAGAATAATTCTCATACTCAACCGTCCAGTATTCCTTGAACCTTTTCTTCATGTCATCGGTCAACTTGACGGGTTCAGACACGTGAACATCAAGCCACATCGTAGCGCCATCAGCGTGTCTCACTATCTCTCCATTCTTGACGACTATTTTTCCGCCTTTGATCGTGTATGCTACTCTCTTGAACGCTCTTCTTACGCTCTTGTACTTTCTCGATGGATCGGCTGTTTCAGGGTTCACAGCATAGATTGCCAGGTCAGCGTCTGCTCCCACGCCCAAATGCCCCTTGTCCTTAAGACCCAACGCCCTGGATTGTCCGGCCCTCGTCATGACTGCGATCTCGTAGAAGTTTAGCTCACGGTCTATTGAGGGAAGGAGACTTCTGCTCCTCGCCCGCCTGTTAATCCTTTTCATCGTTGCCTTCCTTGCTTTTTCACTCATGAGCCAAGCTATGATCTTCGGATACGCTGTGAATGGTCCGCCGTTCGGATGGTCCGTGGTCATGAATATTTTCCAAGGATCCTTAATCAGCAAGGCCAGCTCTAAGCCTATTGACCATTGAGTTGCGTGAACGTAACTTTTGCGGCGGTAACGGAAGGGAACGATGCCCGCGCTTGTTTCCGTTTCAACATCATGGTTTACCCACTTGTTGCCTGTAAGGCCGTAGAGGTCGTACTGGAATGGGCCGTCGGCCGTCATAGTCGTCGTGTCTGTGAATATGACTTGGCCCATGTCCATCGTGACGTGAGAGTGGCCGTTAACGTATTTTGCAATGTCCTCCGCACCGGATTCGAGTGTTGTCCAGTCGTCGCCCTTGAAGGCGCTGAACTGGCAGTGTGTTATGTGGATTACAGGCTTGTTTTCAAGGGCCAGGTCTTCAACACACTTCATGGTTTCTAACGCCGTGAGATAGTTTGCTGGTTTTCCGAGGTTGTTTGTGTGGACGTGAATTGTGTGGGGCAGCGCCAAGAGCTTGTTTACCCTACAGAGGCCTCTGATGATCTCGCGTGGGGTGGTGCAGAAATGCGGAACCTGGTCGTCGAGGCTTTTGATGTTGTGGCCGAATCCCCAAGCCTCCAGCCCGCCTGGGTTGACTATTTTTATCGCGTATCCCTTGGTTGAGTCCATCAGCCACGCCACATGCCTTGCGCACTCTTCGATGTTTCCTTGCGCCAGATACTCGAGCACGAACCACCAGTCGCCGAGGAGCGGATAAGAAGCCTTGTCGACCATAGGCGTGTCGCTTAACTCCTCATGCGTGTGCTTCGCTTCCAACGGAGGCATAGAAGGGTTCATTATCGTCGTGTAACCCATCCTAGAGTACCGGTAGCCAGTCGTGAAAGTGGACGGAATCGAGCGGCCGACTCCGGACCTTGTTATTGATGTCTTCACTTCAAAATCTTTGAAGTGATCTTCGGGCCTCAAGAGCCTCCCAGAGTTGACCTCTGACCCGGCAACGTGACAGTGGATGTCAACGCCTCCCGGCATGACTATCATTCCAGAAGCGTTGAGCTTCCTAGCCTTGCGTTCATTCACGTTTTCAACTATTTTTCCATCCCTTACGGCAATGTCCATCTTTTCGCCGTTTATGCCGTTAATTGGGTCGTAGACAAAGCCGTTTTTTATCAGAAGCTCCATCTACCGTGCCTCCCTTCGCTTTTTCTTTCTTATCCGTCTAACCTCAGCGAGGATCCTCTTCAAAATCACTTCGTCAGAAAGGACTCCTCTTGGCGGGTCAACGATTTTTTTGAGTGAAAGAGGCACGTGATCCATGCGGTATGCTGTTCCACTTGTCTCTATTCCAACGAAAGCTGAGGGAAAAACCACGTCGCCCATCTGGGCTGTTACATTCATGTGCGGGTCTATAACGATCAACGGATTCTTAACCAAATGTTCCGCGGCAGTTCTGGGAAAGTTTGAGACAGGGTCAGAAGCCACCACCAGCGCTGCGTCTGTTTCTTTTCGCAAGAGTACGTCTACGGCTGATGTTTCTCCCGGGTTATATCTCGGGTAGCCCATTGAAAAATCAACGGCGTATGGGTAACCGGTCTGCCAAGTGAAGACCGTGTCCGCACCTGTAACGTTGAAATGCCCTCGCATCGGCAGTATCATAAATTTCGTGCGCATGTTCAAGTCTCTGGTCAAAGAAAGAGCTGCGTCGACGTTTCGCAGTTTTCCCTTGCTCATAGTAAGCCCAAGCCCGAAGAAAATCACGCCGAAATTGCATCCTATCATCGCGTCTGCCACTTCTTCCAAGTATTCCACAGGCACTCCTGCAACCTCGTCAACCTCAAGCTCTTCGTCTCGAATCAAGGCTCTGAGAGCTTCGAAAAGCTCGTAGTCCTTGTTCGGCTCAACTTGGATAAAGTAGTCAGCATTCTCAGCGGTTCTGGTCCTCCTGACGTCCACGACTACGAGTTTTCTGCCTCCTTTCAAGATAGCTGGGCATGGCGCTCCCACGGGAGGTGACTGGAAAGGTTTTGTTTCTTCTGCTTTGACTCTTCTTAGAGCGCTTTCAACCTTCTTCTTGGCTGTCGCAGCCTTCGTTTTTTTCAGGTATCCTTCCCATTCGCTCTTCTCAAACCTTCCTTCTGAAAAGGCCGTGTACCTTTCAATGTGTCTCGGGTGAGCACTCCAGGGGTTGCTTCCCCAATATATCACCAGATCAGCCCGGTGCCTTATCTGTCCAAGCGTGCACGATGGCAATCCAACGTCTTGGATGCTTAAGGCAGACGGGCCGTGGCAGATTGTTGAAGTGTTGTCGATTATTCCGCCTACTTCTTCGGCCAACTCGAGACCCACGCGGATGGCCTGGCAGCTTGTGGAGCTCCAACCGTAAAGCAGTGGATAACTTGCTTCGGCCAATATTTCAGCTGCGGCTGTTACAGCTTCTTTGGGAGAGACTTGAACCAGTTGCCCGTTCCTTTTGATCAAAGGTTTCAATATTCTATGTCCGGTGTAGCCGAAGAATTTCGACTCGCACATTGAGCAGCCGTTTTTTACCTTGACGATCGCTCTGTCTTTGATTGTTAGCTCTATGTCGTCGCAGAGACATCCGCAGATCGGACAGGTCACCGCTTTGACGACTGGCATGTCACTCATTCCCGAAGAGCTGCGCAAGAAGTTGGGGTAAATCTAGTACTGGTTTTTCAGGGGTGGACTCTATTTCGGCTGGGATTCCTTTCAGAGAGGGCATTCCGATGCTGTCTGTCCCTGAATCAACGATGACGTTTGCCCACGGGCCGTAGGGAACAAAAACTATGCCAGGATGAGGTCCTCTTCTGGATTTCACGGACTTCAAAACGACAGAACCGTGGCTCGTTGACACTTCCACGTTGGCTCCTTCTTTGACCTTGAGTTTCTTCATGTCCTGCGGGTCTATGAAACAGACAGTAACACTTTCGGCGTACTCCTTTGAAGCTTTTCCACGCTCCTTGCCAACGCCCTGTTCAATCGTTCGCCCTGTCAGCAACGTAACGGAGAGTCTTGCCTCGTTCCTCATTTCACGTTCCTGCTCGATTTTCTGCGGCAACATCTTTTCGGCTCTAGAAGTAGTCTCAGTGCATCAACGGGTTATTTAGCCTAACTGATTTCCCAATAAAACATCGACAATGCCTTCAAGTCGCAGCAGCAACATAGATGCTATTGCGTGCACTGGTTCTTCTCTACAAAAGATGGATGCAGAGTGAACGCGTCTAAGGCCTGTATCCGGCAAGAATGCATAGCGCCAGTGCAGCTCCTATGATGTCAGCAGTGGTGCCTGGATTCAAGAGATTGCTGGATTTCTTGAGTTCCCTGTCAAGCTTGTTTAAGCTCTTTCTCCCATTGGATGTTTCAACTCCACCGAGCTCTATGACCTCTCTGGCTTTCAGCGAAATCTGACGCGCTTTCTCTATGCTCGTCTTTCTGGCTATGAAAGTGTCTGGAACTTCAGCAAGCACCTGCAAGAAGGTTTGAACTATGGCCAAACCTGGATCAGGGCTGTCTCGCAACCTGTTGATCAAAGAGGGGTAGGCAAGATCAAACGTCACTGGATAGTTTCTTGTCCACTCGGAACAGATCGTGTCGTATTTCTCAGCTATCTTGAAAACTTCATACAGGGTTATTTTCTGCTCTATTATTCTTTTAGTCGCGGTGGGGTCGTTGATGTCCAGGTCAGGAGCCTTCCCAAGTCCGCTGGGGTTAGCGATCTTAATAGCCTCATAAACGTCAGCGGCGTCCTTGGCGGTTGTTGACTCCACAACCAGCTTCAAGTTCTTTCTTAAAGCGGGCACGTCAAAACGCTCTCTCGACATGGTCATGCCAGCAGCGACGGCCATCGGGGAGAGCAGAATCACGGTGCCCAGCAACGTGTTACCTCCGTGTTGCCAAGCGTTGATGTCAGCCATACATCTCTTTATGAACTGGCCCACTCCAACGTCGGACGGATCAATTCTGTCTTCAGAAACAGCAATTCCTCTCTCAGCTGCAGATTCGAAAGAAGTAGACGCAGCAACGGCAGAAGCAAGAAAATGCTCATATCGAGTTTTTTCAAAGTTGGTCACAACGCTCACATTTCCAGGCTTATGAGCGCTCGCCTCTAGAAGTATGGCAAGCTCCAAGCAGTGCGAGGCATGCTTCGATTTGGTGAGTGAGCTCAACTGGACTGCACCGTCTTCTAAGTCATAGTCTTGGAAAGTTTTATTAACGTTGTGTAGTTTTTTACACAGCCAGTTACGAATCTACACAAGGTGTCCTGCTATGAGATTATCAGCTACGAAAATTGCGCTAGTCTCCGTTTTTGCAGCCTTGCAAGCACTTCTCAGCCTGCTCCCCTTTTCAATTACAATAGGCGCTTCTGGTCAGATAACATTTGGTGTGATAGGTGGACCCCTAATCGGCATCCTGTTTGGACCATTCTTCGGCGGGTTAGCGGTTCTGATAGGCTCTACCGTAGGGGTGTTCATTAATCCCGGTGGGGCTCTCTTTGGGATCCTTACGGTGATCCCTCCCACTCTTGCTGCGGTTGCTGCTGGGTTCATAAAGATGAAAAGAGGTTATATAGCTGGATCAATTATCCTCCTTTCTCTCTTGGTCTTCTATGCTAACCCTTCTGGCAGGGAGGCTTTTGCGTACACGTGGTTGCACATTTTCGCTATGATAGTGGCCTTCTCACCTCTTGCTTATGTGGCAGGATCCTCTTTCCACTCGTCTGATGCCGAGAGACCATTGCTTGGTATTACCGTCGCCGCATTTGTTGCTATTTTAACTGATCACATGGCAGGCAGCGCGTTGGCCATTTGGTATTTTTCACCGGCTCTGACGCCTGAAATATGGTTCGCTGCAATGCCAATCTACCCAGTGGAAAGAGTGGTTGCTTTGGCATTGACAACAGTCATTGCCGTTCCAGTGTACTACGGGTTGAGAAGAGCCGGATTCTCTGAGCTTATAAAATAAGCGTGTTCCGTAGTCTTCCTTGCAGTCATGGTGGATGCTGGATGTGAAGGCTCGCGAAGGTGATTTGGTAGAAACTTCAGAAGGCTTGATTTTTGATGTAAAAGGCCTCGTCCACCCTCATGGTCGAATAGTTGCCTTCATCCGCTATTACCCCAATGAAAACGGCGACAGAAAGAGAAATGCGTTAACCTATCGCAAGGTCTATTCCTTTTCGGAACGCTACTCGCTGTTGAGAGAGAAGTTCCCCACGTACCTTGTCCATGACCCTGTATTTGATGAAACTCTGTGCGAAGTGCCATTCAACAAGGTCAAAAAGCATTTTGACCCCGTGAAAAAGCTGCAGCAACTGAGAAGTTCTAAGACTCTGGACGCAGTGGAAAACAAGGCATTACAGTTAACCGAATTACTCAAACGAAACTCGAACATTCCGTGGAGCACAATCGGGATTTCTGGATCCATCTTGGCCGGACTCCACAAGATTGGTTCTGACATCGATCCGATCGTGTACGGTTCCGCAAATTGTCGGCGAGTCCATTCAAGCCTGCAAGAAATCGTTAATGACCCACATTCGCCCCTTAAGCCCTATAGCCAACATGAACTGAGAAGCCTGTTCGACTTCCGTTCGAAGGACACGGCCATAGATTTTGAAGAGTTCGTTCGAACCGAATCGAGAAAAGCCTTTCAGGGAAAGTCCACGAAAACTGATTACTTCATCCGCTTCGTGAAGAACTGGGACGAGATTGATGAAAAATATGGTGACACACAGTACAAGAATAGTGGTTATGCAAAGATCAAAGCAACAGTCGTAGACGATTCTGAATCGATTCTTACCCCGTGCAGGTACACTATTAAAGGCGCAAACGTCATGGAAGGACCAAAGCTCTCCCCAATAACGGAGATTGCTTCCTTCCGGGGAAGATTCTGCGAACAAGCCGCAAGCGGCGAGACCGTTATTGCCCAGGGAAAAGTCGAGCGCGTCACAGATTCAAAACGAGATCAAGAATACTTTAGACTGTTGATTGGGAACAAGCCGTCGGACTATATGGTGTTGGCGTAGCAATTCAATTCTTCACTTTCAGAACCTGCTCATAGTATCTTTCACAATAGGTTAACGCTATTTGATAGAAACTGCTCTTCGGAGTTGTCACTTCCTCAAGGTTTCCTTCGACATACGCGGTTTCTCCGTCTCTTGCTTGCATTCGAAATTCCTCCATGTAAGAGACAATTCGTCTTACCTCGGTAACTTCCCTTGGTCCTTCAAGAACCTGTTGTGGTTCAATGTCATAGATCGAGGGAATGAATGGGGCCTGACTGGCATCGGTGACCGTGGCCAGAATCTTGGTCCAACCTCTTCGCAGAATTCTTGTCTTGGGGCTATATTCGTTGTTAATCTCTTTCCAGTCTTTCACAGGCTCAAACTCTGTCTTTATTTTCCTGCCACTTCGTGCGTCGTCAAACAGGGCATAGATCAGCTTTCTTCTCTGATGCCACAAGTATTCTTCGAGACTAAAGTTCCGAAACCGCCAATTCTTGCCTTCGATTGATTGTTCGGTTTCGAACTCGTTTTTGAGCGGTGAAGAATCAGCTTCATAAAGTTCTTTGAGTGTTTCACAGAGCTTGGCAACGTTCCTTCTGCCGTAAACGATTAGGTCAATGTCAGAGAACTTCGGATGATAAAAGCCATGCAGCAAAGAACCGAAAACCCCGAAGTCCTGGAAGCGCAAACCTGCAGACTCTGTCACAGTATCGAGTACACTTTGCAATGCTGTAAGAAGTTCATCCTTCGGTAGTGTTCCGATACATTCTTGAAGAATTGCTTCCGGTCTTCTAATTTCAAGTACACCGTTGTCGCTAACTCCGACTACGTTTTGTCGCAGCATTTCATGGAAAATCATGTATCGTGTGTACTTGCTTTCAACGAACTTCCAGCCTTCATCCTCGTAGAACTTATAGAATACGTTTTGACCCTCGTTTCTGAAGGCTTTGGGATTGTCGGACTTGAAGATGTTAGAAGGCGCGTATTCGACATCGCAAACATAGGACTTTGAAGGATGCGAGTAGCCGAAAACGCGGAAGATCAATCCTTCTTCTGTGATAATCGCGTCACGGTCACGGAGTTTCAGAGCGGCCAAATGTGCTCTTCCTCACTTGTGCCTGTACCGACCACTACTTGATGAGAAACCTGTCCTGTTTCGACGTTTTCAACACGCTCCAGCATTCCGGAAACTCGGATCCTGTCGGCTCGCCGAGCAACATTCCGGTAACACCCGATCATTGAGACCACTTGGTTGGGCACTTTGTTCTCGCTGAGGGTTGACTCTCTGTCCGCTGGAACGTAATTTTCAATTTTGTAAATGGCTGGGCGAAACATCGCTTCAGAATCGTCTTTTACCGTGCAGCAGAACCTGACAGGGGCAGTGGGATGATACTTAGCTATCCCGTATTTTGAATTGACTTCCTCAGGCTTTCGGACTGCGTTGTACATGAATGTTTTACCTTGGTATTTTCCCTTGCATTGTCTCGCTGCGTCTATACGATTCTTGGACATGTACGTGAGCGTCCCTGCTTCGACAAGTTTTTTTATTGTTGCCTCGAGTTTGCGAAAGTTTTGTGCTCCATAGACTACTAAGTCTACGTCCGACTTTGGCGTGTGCATGTTCAAAGCAATTGAACCGTGGATTCCGAAGTCTTCAGTGTCGATTTGTGATTCGGTTGACAGCAGCTTGATAAGGTCCAACGCAGCGTTTTGCAGACTGTCCCTGGTCTGAAGCTTTGCCAAGCGGTGCAGACACTCTTTTGGAACATAGATGTCTTTCACAGAGTTCAAGGGGGCCGTGATAACCTCTTTGCCCATGTAAGGGCAAAAATACACGTGGCTGGGAAAATTGTGTCTAAAACTCTCGAGGAAACTCTGATAGTTTTGGGCAGTGTAGAGCCTCTCTGCTCGGAAAACTTTCTGCCTTCCGTAGTTCCAAGTGTTGTCCAGATATGCGATGTTGAAGAGTTTCTTGTACTTGGCTGGAATGTATTTCAAGAAGGCAAAGACTCGATCAGCTGGATGCTCATATCCGAAAACGTTGAATATGAATCTTGCTTTGGTTGTGAAAGTGTCTCCGTCTTCAGGAATCCAGCTGTCAATGTTCGTCTTGATGCACCGCGATAGACTGGTTCATAGTGTTAAAAAAACCTATTGCACAAAGCCGTAACGTTTAAAGCAGGAATACATCAGAGCTGAGTGCAGTGAGTCCTAGTGGAAGATTTACATCCCTATGTAGTGTTCCTTCCGTCCGAACAAAAAACAAAGATATTGAGTGCGATTTTCGGCTCAAAAGCAGCTGTGGACGTCCTGAGGTTCTCCTTGAAACAGGGCATTTCGAATAAGATCTATCAGAAGGATCTTGTGAAAAAACTGTCCTACTCAAACAAAACCATCATTGAGAATTTGAAATCGCTAACAAGACTTCGAATAATGAAGGAGAACATGGAGAAAGTCGAGGAAAAGGGACGTACCGTGTGGGTTAAAACCTATCTGCTTTCAGATGCGGGAAGGTGGTTTGCGCTGCTGCTGGCTGAACAAAGAGACCTTTCTCAAGAGGAGAAAGCAGAGATATTACAGGACCTTTTCAGGGCGTACGTTGGATGGGTGAAAGACCTTGCAGAGAAACTGCACGTGGACAGGGGCACTTTAAGAAAGGTCTTCATGGAAGAGATGGAGTAGCAGGAAATCATCATGGTACCCGTCGTGATAGCCGTTGTCGGAGGAAAAAAGTCAGGGAAGACAGCAACGATAGAGATCTTGACCAAAGAGCTTACGCAAAGGGGATACAAGATCGCAGCTGTGAAGCACATCCCTGAACCAGATTTTACAATTGACACGAAGGGAAAAGACACTTGGAAGTTCGCGCGGTCGGGAGCCAAGATTGTCGTCGCTGTGTCAGCTGTTGAGATCGCAACGATTGAGAAAGTGGAATCCAGGAACCTTTCCTTAAGGGCGATCCTGCGAAAATGCAGAGGCAGCGATTTAGTTTTTCTTGAGGGGTTCAGAAAACTGGTTGCCGAAAACAAGTCTATCTACAAAATTGCCGTGGTGAAATCCCCTGAAGAAATTGCGGAAAGCTTGGAAATTTTTAATCCTATCCTGGCTTTCACAGGACCTTATCAGCCCAAGTCAGGCCTAAAGCGCATTCCATACGTGGACATACGGAAAGACTCTGAAAGACTTGCAGATCTAGTTGAGAGAATTGTTAAGAAAGAGGCTGCAACTTGAGTTGTGTTGTGTCAGGGTTGTGGGGTTTGGGGATATTATCTGAGGGGGAGATGGGAGAAAGGAGATAGGTTAAAAATTCAAGGTAATTCTCCAAACCTTTCCACCCGACAGTTCAACACACTCTTGTTGCATCATCTCCTTCTAGAGGGCCTTGAAGGCTTCAAACCATCGCGTGTACAAGGCGACCATGTCGAGGGATACGCTGGGTTTTCTGTCTTCAAGTATCTGTTTGAAATCATCCATTGTCAAGGGTCGCGGCTTCGCCATTTTATCGCTTGCCTTTCCTGACTCGAAGAATTCACCTATGAGTTTCAGCTGTGCCGACTGGTTAACGTCTCTTATGTCGCTTCCTGAGAAGCCTTCTGAAAGTCTTGCGAGCTCATGCAGGTCAACGTCAGGCGCCAACTGCAGATTAGTGGTGTACAGATTGAACATCATCAACCTCGTGTGGTGATCTGGCAGAGGCACCAAGATCCTTTTCTGGAACCTCCTTATGAAAGCCCAGTCCAAATCCCATGGCTTGTTTGTTGCTCCAATAACGTACACGTGAAGGGCCTTGCCTTTGTCCACTATCCCGTCCATCTCTTTCAAGAACTGGTTTCGAACGCGAATCTCACCTCCAACCTCGTTTGAATGTTTTCCCATCAACGAATCCAATTCATCGACGAAAACTATAGCGGGTTTACCTTCCACTGCTGATTTTCTCACTTGACCAAAGAGACGCGCAACGTTCTGTTCAGCCTCTCCTAACCATTTCGACATTATCGAAGCTGCATCTATTGAAACGAAGGTTGCGTCTATTTCTGTCGCGACGGCTGCTGCAATCAGTGTTTTTCCGCAACCAGGTGGTCCGAAGAGCAGTATTCCCCGTGGCCAGCCTAGTGGGAACAGGTCTGGCCTCTCAACTGGGTAGATTATTGCTTCCTTCACTGCCTTCTTTGCCGGGTCAAGTCCAACAACTTGGTCCCATTTGACGTTAGGCTTCTCTGTTATTATCAACTCCTCGTAGCTGGATTTGCCGCCCTCACTGCTCTTAGGTTCGCCTTCAACGTCGGCGTTTCTCGCTTCAACGTGAGGTTGTTGTTCCCGAAAAGTGATTACGGCGCCTTGAATAGCCTTGATCCGCTCTTGATACGCTATTGCTCTTTGCACGTAGACCTTGTTCAGGCTGTACTCAGGATATAGCTGGACAAGCTGCAAGAGGCTTTCTATGGCCTTCTGGTACATGGTTATTGCCATGCCTTTGGACCCTTGCTTGTCCAATCGTACCGCTTCCAACGCGTAGTTGGTTGCATCTTTCTCAAGCTCTTGTGAAGCGCTCATACCTTCTACTCTCCATTTTTCAGTTCGATCTTTATTTTCCCCTTAGACCCTAGATTATGAAGGGCCTTTTCGATCTCCTCATTTGAGGTTTCCAAATCAACTGAGCAACGTGCCAAGTCGATCTGTCCGTTGGTCTTCTTGACATAATCTAGAAGAATGTCTTCTAGTTGTGAATTTTCAACCGTTAAGGAGATTTCCTTAATCTCGGCTTTCTTATAAGAAAAGAGGGTTTGAGAAGAATCTCTTCCGGATTCCTCAACGGATTTCCTGCCTGCTGATTCTGTTATGCCAGAAGCTATTGCCACCATCTGTTTTATCGTGGTTTTCTCAGCATCTGCGATTTTCTGAGCGGCGGGCGGTTCTGGAAGATCCTCAGCGAGTTTCTTCTCAAGATAACCCGAGACTTCATTGAGTATCTCTTGACCGCCAGGTGTTTTCCAATTCACGGGTATCACAGATTCATCGGCATTTATCTTGGTCGAGTAGAGCGTCTCGCTAATAGTATCGTTGACCTTGCACAGTTCAGACGAAACGTCGGGAAGAACCGAAATCAGCTCCTGCGAGACACTTTGGAGGAGTCTCAAAGCGGGTTTCAGGTCGACGACGATCTCGCTTAGCTCTTTTACGGTTTCAAGCCTCAAAACTACACGTTCTATTGCCAGCTCTACGCTGTGGAGAAATTGCAGGATTTTTCGGACTTCAGAAATCTCGTTTGCACATATTGCGGCTCTTTCCCTGTTCTTGTTTCTCAACGCGCTGACGCATGTTTGGAAGAGAAAATCGTGCCTGTTTTTGAGTCTGTGAGCTGCTAGCCCGAGCTTACCCTGCTCAATTCTCAAGGTCTGAACGGACTTTTGAACGGTTTCGCGAAAGGGTGGAGGGTGCGAACGAATGAAACTTTTGATGAGCTCTCCCTCCGCCGCCGCTTTCCTGTTTCGATTCTATATGCCAGTCTTTCCGATTTCCTTCACGTAGACTACTACAGGCGGCTCTGGAAGCCCTGGAGAGGATGAAGCAGAACTCCCTGCTTTCAACCCTTCGATCCCCTTGTTTTTGGCTTGATCACCTAAGAGAATGTTTGAGAGCTTGCTCCTTGTGAGGTCTAGGTCGGTCTTCTCCATGTGGACTCTCTTGAGGCTTTCCTGAACTATTGCGAAGGCGGTCTCATAGGATTGGTTGTCCAATTTTCCTATCTCATGTTCGAGTTCGAGGTGCACGAATGCGTAGTTCAGGGCCTTCGTTTCGTCAAGGCACCTTGCAATTTCATTGTCTATGTCCTCCGTGAGAGCTTGGGCTTCGGTCTTAAGCTGGGCTAGCACGCCGTCGAAGCTGGTGTGCAGCTCAGTGTACATCTCCTTGGAGATCTTCTTCTTTTCCGACAAGTCTTTGAGGGCTTGATCTTTGCGCCAAATGAGGGGGATTTGATCGCACAGGATAGCTGCTTGAGCCTTTATGTTAGATGTTAGAGTTACGTTAGCACCCTCCAACTTGAGGAGCTCAGAAGAGTGTTTCGAGATTCTTCCGTCGCCAAGTTCGATAAAGACGGAGTCAAATTTCCCACTTGGGGTGACAGCGAAGGATGCAATCTTTCCTATTGTACATCCGTACTCGTCTTTAACTTGCTTTCCAAGGGAAAGAAAAAGGTTGGGGTTTTGTGACAAAGTTTACATCCCCTGTTCTATGAGGTCTCTGTCGAAGATTTCTCGCCTACCGGGGCTGCTGGAAGTCCTGGGATTCCTGCTGGCAGGTCTGGGAACTTCTCCTTGATTCTCTGCTCTGCGACTGTCGATGCTTCTGTGAGAATTTTGGCTGCGTCTTCGTTAACCGTGTTGAAGTCCATTGTCATCCCTGAATTTGTTCCAGCTTCCATCATTATGCCACTCAGCAAGTTGCCTATTTCGCCAAGTTCGCTTTCTGCCTCTGGAAAAACGCTCACGAGTCCCGCCTTGACTGATCTTAGGACACCGACTGCTGGGCCCAGTGTGGACACTACATCTCCTAGCTCTGACACAGTGCGTAATCTTAACACGATCTGTTCGAGCGCAAGTCTGGCATTTATGATGAGCCGTTCCATTTTTCGTATCTCTGCTAACTCGTTGGCGAAGACATTTGCGCGAGCAGTGTCGTGTTTGGTGTAAGCGTCAACTATTCTCGCAAAGATCGTCTTGTCTCTTTGACCGAATCTGTCTGTAGCTTGATCGAGCTTCTGAACTTGCAGATCAATGCGTCGGACAGCAAAGTCTAGGCGTGGCTTCAGAGGACCAGGTGGTCTTATTGTCTCCTTGAGCTTGTTCGGAAACGGTTGTTCTTCTCTTCTCGATTCCCATTTCTTGCTAAACCTTTCTGACAAATTAATTACCTCCTAAAAACAGAAGGAGCATAAAACAAGCTTATGCATTGTTAATATGATGAGAATATGCGCGCATATATGTGGAGCTATACGTCCCAGTCAGAGCGGTTTTGGCCTTTAATTTTCCAACTAAAAGACGATGTTGCCGCTTTTGTGAGAATAGACAAAAAAGTGTAAGTTAGACTAAAAAGCGGCTTGAATTCAATTGATAAGCAAAAGGTGAAAATAATGGGCGAAAGGTTAAAGATGTTCCTCTTCGTCGCAATCCTAGGATTCTTCGCAGGAGTCATAGCAGACCTCGCAGCCACATACGCCATTCCAGCTCTCGCATCAGTGCTGCCTGCATTCCTCAGCGCAAGGTATCTGTTGTCAGGACTCGCCGGAGCTTGCCTAACACTTTTCCTAGTGAGCATTTGGGCCTACATCAGCGGAACTCCAGAACGTTAACATCTCTCTCCCATCCCCTTTCTTTGTTCGCAGAATCCTAGCTTTCAGGGCCTCCACTACGTAGTGGAGTTTAGCATGCAAAGGTCTTTTTGGACTCAGCAGCGGAAAAAGAGGTCATCCGCAGAAAGCGTACCCGTACCTCGATTTCTTCATAGTCCACTTTAAAGGCAGTCACCTTGAGATTTCAATGTTTTGGTTTAATCCAGGGCCAGCAGCCGCGCGAGGCGATATCTCCCGCAAAACTCTCTATTTCCATGTTCTTGGTCAACTTTTTTGCACGATAACTGCGAGTCGTTCAATAACCGCGGAAACCGACGAGATTAGTGATATTCCAATTCGGCTTTGATGTCTTCTGCTATCATCTTTCTCTTGGATTTCTCGATCAGATAACTTTTCCCCGTCTGCAAGTACGAAGGGAATATCCTGAGGTGTTTGTAGAAATACTTGCCTTTTCTGACTTTATACGTGTCTCCCATAAGCAGGATACATCTGATTTTCGAGAACAGATCTATCTCTTTTTCCAAAATGCCCGAGCAGTTCTCAATGGTTTTCGGAGAAATAGAATACGTCGTTTTCGCGCATTTTATCGCAGTGGTGACATAAACTCCAAGCTTAAGCTCATCCTGCATTGATGAGACGTCTCGTACCGCACCACTAAAAGCCTGCGCCGTTGTTTGGAAGTAGAAGGGACCGTTTGAGGCATAGAAACAATCGTCGAGATTCTCTGGTGGTGCTTCTGAGATCATCAGCGTCTTGATATTGCTTGGCTCAATCTCTACGCGTGGAATCTGATAGCGACGTTTAAGCACATCTTCACAAGGAAAGTCAACGCACGCAGCTTATACAGGTGCTCGCTTGCGTCTCGCTTCACCCTTCACGCTTGGTTTTCCTATGGTTGAAGGAACATCAGAAAACCGAGCTACATGAAGCTTTTGTAGTCTGCGCAAGAACTAAAGACTGGATCATGATTATAAGCAAACAGTGACGGTAGTGGGTCCCTGGGATTTGCCTCAGTCCATGATGGTGATGTAACCCGCAGCCTCAACTTTCTTTTTTGATAGGAGACGTTCTGGCTTTTCTGCGGTGTATGTCTCGGCGCATTCAAGCCAGGTTATAGAATCTGTTATAAGTGTTGCCGTTTCAGGTTTGTCGTGAGGAAAATGGTTGAGCTAAAGAGAACTCTAAATCTTTTGGATGCCACGGCAATTGGCGTCGGGGCGATAATAGGTGCCGGAATCTTCGTTGTGCTGGGCATCGCCGTAGGCTATGCCGGGCCAGCGGTTATCATATCAATGGTCATTGCGGGAACCGTTGCCTTGTTCACCGCGCTCAGCTTCGCTGAACTTGGTTCTGCAATCCCAAAGCAGGGAGGCACATACGAGTTCGCTTACGAGATGATCTCTCCTTTCGTGGCGTTTATCTCGGGATCTTTGTGGCTATTCGGCCAGACCGTGGCCGGAGCAGCTGTGAGCTTGGGGTTAGCAAGTTACGTTGTAGCGATGTTCCCTTTTTTTCCTTTGAAAGTCATTGCAGTCTCAGCTGCACTGGTTTTGACGGGGTTAAACCTCGTCGGAACGAAGCATTCGGCCATGATAAACAACATTTTGGTACTAGTGAAAATCGTGATCCTCTGTCTGTTTGTTGGTTTCGGATTTTTTCAAGTGAATTCGCAAAACTATTCACAGTTTGCGCCCAATGGCCTTGTTGGAATCCTTCAAGGAGCAGGGTTCATTTTCTTTGCGTACTTGGGTTTTGGAAGGATAGCAGCGCTCGGCGAAGAGGTAAAGAACCCCAAGAGAACGTTGCCGTTGGCGATCTTGCTTGCCCTGGTCACTTCGGTGATCTTGTATCTTGTGACGGGCCTTGTCGCAACAGGTCTACAAAACTATCGAACTTTGGCAGGGTCGGGGTCGCCACTTGCTGATGCTGCAAGAGCGACGGGAAACTCGACACTAATAGCGACTATTTCTTTTGGAGCCGTGGTGGCCACTGCGAGTGTTCTTTTGACCAACCTGATCGGCTTGTCCAGGGTCTCATTTGCGATGGCGAGAAACGGACAGCTTCCAAAGTCTCTGGCAACAATCCACTCCAGACTCGGAACCCCCTATGTTTCAATTCTTTTCACAGGAGCGCTGATGACTATCTTAGCCTTTGTTGCTGATCTGAAGCAAACTGCGGCAATAACGAGTTTTTCACTTCTGTCCACTCATATCATCCTGCACGTTTCAGCGATAAGACTCAGAAAGAAAATGCCCAACCTGAAAACCTTTAGGGCTCCATTTTACCCGTTGATTCCATCCCTTGGTTTGGTCAGTTGCATCATTCTGATGTTTTCACTGCCCGTAGAAGCATGGATCGTTTGGGCAGGGTTCGTGATGACCATCTCAGTCTACTATCTGCTAAGAAACAGACCTTGACGTGCTTGTGCACGGCACGCTCGTCTATTTCTCACACCAAGACGAACAGACTCTGATCTGAATGGAAAAACTGCAGATCTGGATCAGATACTTGCAAACGAGATTCCTTCGGAGTTCAACGAGAGACTGTTTCAAAGCTGACATACGTCAAAACTTAATTCCGACTGGAGGCTTTCATTATAATCAAATGATAATTGACAGCCATTTACATCTGCCACCTCGAGAGAAAGGTAGAACCTTCGAAGATTCAAAGAGATTGTTGCTGAGAGACCTTGAGAGGAATGGCGTCGACCGTGCAATCTTGATCCCAGATAATGTCCATGGGTCAGGCATCGGAGATCTGGACGTTGCTCTAGGGCTTGTCAAGGATAGTGAGCGGCCATTTGTGATGGGAACCATAAACATCCTCAAGAAAGAGGAAACCGTTCTCCAGAAATTGGACTCCTTGTTCGACGCTGGGAAGATTGTGGCAATCAAGATTTTCCCGGGGCACGACCCGATCTACCCGACAGACACGAGGCTTGGACCCGTCTACGCACTGTGTATCAAGTATGACTTGCCCATTGTGATTCATACAGGCTGGAATTCCAATAATCCGGAAGTTGCAAAATACAATGACCCTAAACATATCGTCAAAATCGCAGTCAAGTTCCCACAGTTGAAAATCGTCATTTCCCATTATTTCTGGCCTAAGGTCGAATACTGTCACACAGTTACCAAACCCTTTGAGAACATCTATTTTGATACTTCTGCGCTCGCAGATGAAGAAGTGACAAGAGAAACAGGGCTTGAGAAGATAAAAGAAGTCCTGACCTTGACAGCAGATGAACGACCGAATAATGTTCTGTTTGGCACAAACTACGCCATTTGCAGTATTGCGAAGCACATCGGCCTGATCAACTCGCTAGATATCGGCGGAGCACGGAAAGAAAGAATATTCTGCAGGAACGCGATAGAACTGTTCAAACTGAACCTAGAATAGACCACTTGCGGTCATTGATCACTGACTAGCAAGCGCACGAAAGGAAAAAGCTCAAAGGCTTACTCAAGCCATTATGGTTTGTGCGTTTGAGCATGCCGATTAAGGAACGTATTGAAAGGATTATTGAATATCACACGAGAGAAGCTGAAAGCGAATACTACAGAAAGGTTGGAGACGACCCTGTTTATGACGCGTTAACTTGGAGCAACATTGAACCTTTCCTTCCTCAGCGAGGATGGATTCTTGATGCTGGCGGCGGTGCGGGTGTCTCGTCAATCAAAATGGCTCAAACGAAAAAATGCAAGGTTGTGCTGCTGGACATAACTCGCGAGCTTCTGAAGACCGCAAAAAGAATAATCAAGGACAAAGTGCTCGCCGGACGCGTTGAAGTGTTGAAGGCTGACATTCGATCTGTTCCACATCCAGACAGGAGTTTTGACTTCATACTGTGTGAGGGAGACCCTATATGTATCTGCGGTAACCCCGAAAAGGCTGTTAGCGAACTGTCAAGAGTGCTCAAGACAAACAGCCATCTTGTTGCTGGAGTGGACAGCACACTTTACCGGGTCTTCAGGACCTTGTCGCAGGGAAAATCCCTCGACTATGTTCTCGATTTCATGCACACAGGAATATCGCCGGCTGAAGAAGAAGCACCATTTGATTCTAAGTCGTTTACTCCGACAGAACTGATCTCACTGCTACAGAAGTACGGTCTGAAAACCGTCAAAATCGTAGGGAAACCCATAGGTTTTGGCTCAGATATGCTTGACTCGTTTGTCGCAGGTCTTCCGGCAGAAAAGCGACGAGAAATTTTCGAAGATGAAGCAGAAAAGAAAAAGCTAGCAGAGATACTGCAAAGAATCTATGATGAACCTTACATTGCGGGCATTGGAAGCCATCTTCACATAGCAGCCATTAAGGAATAGGAAAACATGTCGCGAGCTCTTCTTTTTTAGTTGAGAAAATACAATTCAAATCAGCGAATAGTTGACGTATAAGCATCCACTGTCAGCGTAGAACCTCGTCGGTTCATAAACGAGGCATGGATGAGAATTTCATTCCACAGTACGAGAAGCTAGGGTTAAATAAACGCGGGTTCTCACCGATACTCGCTAGGCTCGCGGTGTTCATCGTGAAAGAATATGACTTTATAGTGTTAGGCACAGGCTCGGCCATGGAAATAGTGAACGCGTTGATTGAAGATAATCCGAGCGTGAGAGCCGCGATAATAGATAAGGATGAGCCAGGCGGCATCTGTCTCACCCGCGGTTGCATTCCGTCCAAAATTCTTCTGTACCCTGCAGAGTTGGTAAGGACAATGGAAAGAGCCAAGGAGTTCGGCATATCTGCTGATATCAAGAACGTTGATTTTCAGAAAGTCATGCAGAGAATGAGAACCATGATCTACGGGGAAATCAACAGTTTGCGGCAGGGGCTTTCTCATTCCAAGAACCTAGACTACTACAACAGCGTAGCCGAATTTGTGGCGCCCTACACGTTGAAGGTTGGCGACGAAACCATAACATCAAAAATGATTTTCCTATGCAGCGGGTCGAAACCAATCATACCTGCAATAGCCGGTCTCGAAAGCGTACCCTACCTGACAAGCGACACGATCCTCAAGCTTGATCGCCTCCCTAAGAGCATCGCAATCATCGGTGGCGGGTACATAGCTGCTGAGTACGGCCATTTCCTTTCAGCCATGGGGTCCAAGGTCACGATAATTGGCAGAAATCCACAGTTCATTCCAGAAGAAGAGCCAGAAGTGTCCGCGTTGGCTAAGAGAGAACTGCAGAAGCACATGACCGTTATCACGAACCATGAGGTGCGCAGAGTCGAGAACACTTCGGCGGGCAGGAGAAAGGTAATCGCAGTTGACAGAGAAACAGGAAGGGAAGCTGAAATAGTGGCAGACGAGATACTTGTCGCGTCGGGAAGAGGCCCCAATTCGGACATACTGCATCCAGACAGGGCCGGAATCAAAACTGACGAAAAAGGCTGGATCATCGTTAATGAGTATTTGGAGACATCCCAGCCTAACGTTTGGGCCTTCGGCGACGCAGACGGCAAATACTTGTTTAAGCACGTGGCAAACTACGAGGCTCTACTCGTGTATTTCAACGCTGTACAGAAGAAAGGTGTCAAAGTCGACTATCACGCCGTCCCACATGCTGTCTTCACCTATCCGGAAATCGCGTCGGTTGGGCTAAAGGAGAAGGAGGCAATAGAAAAGTACAGCCAAGAAAACGTTCTGATCGGCTTTCACAGGTATGAAGACACGGCCAAAGGAGAAGCTATGGGCGTGCGAGACTATTTTGTGAAGGTAATACTTGAAAAAGACCCGCTGAAAAATCATAGGCGCACACATTATCGGGCCCTACGCTTCAGTTCTCATTCAAGAGATAGTGAACGTCATGTACACTGATGAACAAAGCGCAGAACCGCTCATCAAGGCAATGCACATCCACCCGGCGTTGAGCGAGGTTGTAGCGAGAGCCTTCAGCCCGCTCATGACACCGCAGCTGTACCACCACACTATCGAAGAGCATTACGGCCTTCCCTTGAAGTAATGCCCCCGCGCCATGGTAAAGTTGCCTTACGATGCCTGGGACTCCTTTGAGAAACTCCGGTCGGCACGCATGAATTCTTGCGCATACTACAACAACCTTATATGTCTACATTTAATCATTGGCAAACAGGCGGTCGTCTCAAGCTGAGAAGAAGGAGTCATTGTGATCAAAGACCTTTCAGCCTTCTACTCCAAGAATGCTCTCAACATGAAACGTTCTGAGATCCGCGAACTTCTGAAAGTGACCCGACGACCCGACATGATCTCCTTCGCTGGGGGACTTCCCGCTCCAGAGACTTTTCCCGTCGAAGACCTGGAAGACATAGCTTGTCAGATACTGAGGCAAAAAGGAGCCGTGGCCCTTCAGTATGGACCCACCGAGGGAGAATGGGCTCTGCGTGAAGAAATTGCCAAATGGATTTCACGTGAAAAACCCGGGATCAAACCCGAAAACATCCTTGTCACGTCAGGGTCGCAACAGGGTTTGGACATCATCTCCAAAGTCTTCCTGGACCCGAAGGACACGGTAATAGTTGAGTTGCCAACGTACATCGGCGGTCTGCAAGCGTTCACAGCCTACAGAGCCAAGATGGTCGGTGTCCTCCAAGACAATCAAGGAATGAGGATGGACCTTCTGGAAAAAACTTTGACCAGACTGGCAAAGAGGCACAAGAAACAAAAATTCATCTACGTTGTCCCAGACTTTCAGAATCCTTCAGGAGTCACGATGTCCTTGGAAAGACGCAAGAGACTCTTGGAATTGGCTTACGAGCACGAGCTTCCCGTCGTTGAAGACAGCCCATACAGAGACCTCAGATTCGCAGGCGAAAGCGTTCCAGCCATTTTCAGCTTGGACAAAGAGAGTCAAGTCATAGTCCTGGGAACCTTCTCCAAGCTGCTCTGCCCAGGACTAAGGTTGGCTTGGATAATGGCCCCCGCCGAGTGGATGGACAGGATGGTCGTCGCCAAACAGAGCATGGACCTCTGCTCGCCCACGTTCACTCAGCTCATAGCGGCCGAGTACATGAAACGCGGGTTGCTGCCGAAGCAGATTGAGAGTATCCGCAGACTCTACGCAAGAAAGCGTCAGGTGATGCTGGAAGCCTTGCAGAAATACATGCCGAAGGGTGTGGCGTGGACCAAGCCGGAAGGCGGACTGTTTCTATGGGTCAAACTTCCGAAGAGAATGAGCAGTGACGACCTCTTTCCAAAGGCAGTCGAAAATGGAGTGGTCTACGTAAAAGGCTCGGCTTTTCATTGCAACGGCAAAGGCCAGAACACCATGAGAATAAACTTCTCATACCCGTCAGAGCAGCAGATAGAAGAAGGCATCAAGCGCCTGGCCAAGATGATCAAAGAGAACATGTGATAAGAAAGAGGCAGAAATAGCGCACGCTCGCTTTCAAAGCCTTGTCCAGACTCTGAGCCAAATCTTCTTCACGCACCTTGCTTCAAGCCCTTGCAAAGTCACAAGGGCCTTTCTCTGCGCCCGCGTGCAGTACTAGTACCCTAGGGGGAGGGGGAGGGTGAAATAGACGAGGTCAAAACGCGAATACAGGGATGTAGTGTTTCCCATCCAGACAAGACGCGAAACCCACCCCGTCACCAGCTCCGCAAGCTGCATACCCACCGCCCCCGCCGCAGTGCGCACCACGCCGCTAAAACAGTCACTCAGAAAGCAAGACCTTCCCTTTTCTTTCCACAGCTGTCGACAGCTGAGGTGCCAAGACCTCCACCTTCGAAGGAGGAATATGCAATTTGCGGCCGCAATTCGGACACTTGCCTCCAATCTTGAGGACAACGCTCTGAAGGTACGTCTGACGCCTGTACGTTCCATCCTGCAAAAGAGGCTTTGAATCCTCGTACAACAATGACCCGCACTGGCTGCAGTAGAAGATGAATGGCACTCGACATCCCCCGTCAAGCTGTGCGACTCAAAGCGAGCATATGGTATACTTAGTATACTTAATAAATCTGTCTCCATATATAATACCAAAAACAAAATATACACCAACAAACCAAGAAGCGAAACGGGAAAACAAGATGAAGACCCTCAAGATTTCAGAGGACATCCACCAGAAGCTGACGGCACTGATGGGCGAACTGATGACTCAGACGAGCAAGATGCAGACGTACCAAGACGCGATAAACGCGCTGATAAACCAGTCAGTCATACTCCCCCAAGAGCTGCTCACACAGACACAGAGCTTCATAGAAGAGAACAAGCACCTAGGCTACACGACGAAGGAAGAGTTCATACGCGACGCCATAAGATTCCGATTGACATGGCTAAGACAAGAACATGAATACATAGAAATGCCCAAAGAACAGTACGACATGCTTGAAGAAGCACTGAGGCAGATGAACACGCCGTACCGAAGCGTCGAAGACTTCATAAACACTCAGACAAAGGAAGTCCTGCAGAAACATGATGAATGGAAAAAGGTAAGCACTCATAGGCGACTGAGAAAAGAGTAGAAAGCCTTCACTTCAGCTTGCTGCCAGCAGTCTTGGTCTCAAGTTCCCTGACACTCGTCTCGATGAACGCCGTGACTCTTTCCTGATTGAACCTGCCTTCCTCCTCCTGCTTCCGCAGCTGGTCTTTGATAACGAAGAGAACCTTAGCTATGTCAAACGGCTTCAACAAGTACGCGTCTGCATTCTTGTTAACAGCCTCCATTGCGTTCTGAACTGTTGGGTAACCAGTGATGATTATCTTCCGCGTTCTTGGCACTCTATCCTTCATCTTGGTAAGAAGCTCCGTCCCCTCCATGTCCAGAAGCCGAACATCGATCAAAGCCACGTTGTAGATTCTTCTGTCAGACCTCTCAATGGCTTCTCGTCCGCTCTCCACAGCGTCAACCACGTAGCCTTCGTCTTCCAGTATGGCCGCCAACGTTCTTCTTATTCCTTCGTCATCGTCGACAACAAGGATTCGGGCACGCTCACTCAAGTTGCCTCACCTCCGTCATGTTCGCGCTTGACAGACCGTGCTGTTCACGCATACGCTGTCTCCATTGGCCTTCAACGTGCGCGCTCATCGTCTGATGCCATTGCAGTGACATCCTTATTACTGTTAATAAGAAAGTAGGCTCCGTCATTGCATTTAGCTTGTATGAATGCCAAGTCTGAATTCTACGTGCACACCTGAAACTTGGAAAAAGGGAAAACTGGACAGCGCGCGCTAATGTTACTGTTTAGCGGTTGCAACACAAGGATAGACTGGACGGAGCTGAGTTATAGAGGATTCTTTCAAGAATGCCATGTGCGCGAACAGTGAGGACAACATTCTGGCGGTTGTAAAGGAAGAAACTGGAAGATAGAGATATTGAAGGACTCATGACGTCGACTATCTCCATGCCTATCGTTTTGGGCATGATGACAGCAGTCGGTGCGGATCGGTGGAGCATTCATTCTCGTTTTGGATGTGGAACTAATTCGGCGTAGAAGAAAAAGGAAAGAGGAATCGCAGGCAAAGCTGTCTCGACCGTCAAGTGCTCGAGAAAGGTGATAGCGACTCCGCTGAAGACGCGGGAAACCTTGTCCTCATTGGTGAAAGCTAGACGAGTTCTTTCGGAACACGGTTCGGCATGTAAGATCGATAGTAGCTGAGGCCATGTCTACGCACTTTTGTTTGAACGCTTGGGTACAGGATGAGCTCCTCAGTTTCGAGCTCCTCGACTAGTTTCGGATCGATCGCACGCAAGCTTTCAACGAGTCTTTGCAGACTGTTTTCTGGAGAAAACGAAACCATCACGGCTGGATGACACTGCACGTGTTCTGCAACCAGGTTTTGCAGAGCCTTCAGTTGCATCTGAAAGCCTTCCTGCTTTGCCCCCGTCAGACTGGAAAATTCTTCCTCACTGCACCCCTTGAGAGAGACGCGGACGTGAACAAACGGGAATTCTGAAAGTTCATGAGCGTAACTCATGTCTTGTCCTATCAGTATGCCGTTGGTTTCAAGGATGAAAAGTAGGCTCTGCTCCTTCAAGCCTTCCAGAACATGAAGAAGGTGGTCTCTGCCGATCGTGGGTTCCCCTCCGCTTAAACGAATTTGTCGAATCGCCTTTTTTCCAGCCATTCTAACGAGGGTGTTCGCAACGGTTTCAGGGCCACAATACTTCCCAACCTCCGCAGGTTTCATCATGATCTGGTTTGAGACCCAGCAAAACTTGCAGAGGAGACCACACCCCACTGCGTCGGCCGTCACTATTCCGCCGTACCAGCGATCAATGCGGAACCGCCAATACTTTCTTTCTTGATCCTTACCAGTGCCCCTCGTGACAAGTTTCTCTACGGCTCTATGCCTGACGATCGGGTCATAAAGACTCATTGCCTGACTCACTCAGAGACCACGGGCAACGGGTACAGTTCGCTCAGTCTGACTTTCTTGAGTTTCCGGTCGACCTGAACAATCACGTGCGGGTCGCCGAATTCGCTTATGAACTGTCTACACTTCCCACATGGCGGCAGGACACGACCACCGTTCTTGTATGCAAACGCGACAATGGTCTCAATTTCTTCTTCTCCCTCAGAAACCATCGTTCCGACCGCTGCATACTCTGCGCAGATTGAGCATGGAGCAGAACACTCTATCTCGATGTTGACACCGGAGAACATCCTGTTGTTCTTGGTCCGCAAGACAGCTGCAACAGACGATCTTTTCGACTTTCGCTTTCCAATCAAATCCTTTGCTTTCTCGACAAGTTCAAGATCCAGCTTCGTAAGATCTCTGAATCGCATAGGCATCAAAAACAGAACACCTGTTAATGAACTTTCGTTTGGAATAGAATACCGCGTGATTAGCCTGCACTGGTTTCTGATTCGAGCTCTGTCTGGATGAGAAACGCTACATCCCTGTATTCGCGTTTTGACCCCGTCTATTCCACCCTCCCCCCTCCCCCCTAGGGTACTAGTACTGCAAATAGGCACTGGCGAAGGCCCTACTGGATTTGTAAGGACTTAAAGCTGAGCTTGTGCAAAGGGTTTGGCGAAGAGTTTCGGCAAGGATAGTACTTCTTCAGTGCTTTTCATGTACTGCGCTGCCACGCAACGGCGTCTTCAGGTTTCAAGTGCCCCGGGTTCAGCCTGCTAACGCACCCGTCCCTCCATGCTAGGGTATCAGCCAGACCCAGGCTGTCAAGCTTGTCGCTAGTTGAGTCTGTCGCCGCGGATCTGTTCAGTCATCAAGCCTAGGCTTTTTGCGTATTCCAAGAATGCGGTGCGCAGAGCCTCGCTTTCAGCCATTCCTAGGCTTATGCACATTCGGTCAAGAACCTTCTTCTGTGAAGGTGGCAGGTAGACCTTGACAACTTTCCTCGCCAAAAAACATCACCTCTTGAAACATCTCACCGTCTTCGGCTCTGAACAATACGGAGGGTCCTGATTCATAAAAGAATTGCCAACATGAAAGCTTCAAACCTTGCAGGGGGTTAAGCAGTGTTGATGCGTAAGTTGACACAGGGAAAAGGCAAAGCAGAGAACGTTGTTGGCAGACCATAGTTCTGAATGAGAGGTCCGTTACTGGCCCATCGTTAACGTGCAGACGCTCAAGCAGGGTTCACGACCTATAGACTTAATTATTCAAGTATTGTTGTCGCTTGCAGAGGAGGAACAAAACTCGTTTCGCAGTCGGCCACATGGCGTTAGGCCATATCCTGGGCAAAACTTCGTCCAAGCTCCTGAAAACAAACCTTAACATTCCGCTCGTACTGACCTTATCTATCATCCCTGACATAGATATCCTGGCAGAACACGTGCCCGTGTTGGCTCCGATCCTCCAGCACAGGGGCCCAGCACATTCGTTTGTGGTTTCGTTCATCATCTTCATTCCTTTCTTTGTACTCTATCGGAAGACCGCGGTTCCGTATTTCATAGCCTTGGTCCAGCACGCTTTGATAGGTGACTACTTAACTGGAGGGGGTTTGCAACTTTTCTGGCCGATAAGCCAGCAACGTTTTGGATTAGCAGGGGCAAGCATAATGAGCGCGGAAAACGTGGCTTTAGAATTTAGTCTGTTCGTTGTGTCCATTGCGATCTTGCTGATTACTCGGGATATAGTCGCATTGTTTCAGGCCCATCGGTCCAACCTCATACTGATGATCCCCATTTTCACGGTGTTGCTGCCAACGTTCTTGAGCTACCCGTTGTCTGTGCCTGCTTGGTTAATCGTGCCGCATTTAGTGTACATGGTTCTTTTTGCGGCCAGTGTTATCTTTGAACTGCCAAGATTCTTCAGGTCCCAGCGCAGCCAGAAATCAGAACTTGTCCTGAGCAAGCAGGTGTAGGGATTGTTAGGACGGTGGCGGAGGCCTTGTTCCCAAGGTTAGTAGTAAATCGAGATTTTGATTGTTCCTGACAAGGTTTAAGGTCACATTTTCTGTAGGTAGCGTGTTTTCTTCTAGGTAACTGGACATCTCGTCGCCGTTTTGTATACGAGACTTATTGATTCCGACCAGTATGTCGTCGACGTGCACTCCTGCCTTGTCAGCTGGTCCTCCAGGGACCACTTCCCCTATCCACCAGCCGTAGGTTACGTCTGTGTGCAGAGTCTGAGAATCGAAGTAGGTCATGTCTCCTCCGCGGTCGGCCGTTGCTCCTACGCCCAAATATGAGTGCCCGTCATAATGGCCAGTTGCAACCAAGGCTGCAATCTCCCTGAGTATCGTGTTCGAGGGAACGGCAAAAACTACTCCCTGAGCCGGCGTGCCCTGAGAAACCTCAGCTGTAGCTGCAGTTATCCCCACGACTTTGCCGTCGAGGTCCAGCAGGGGACCGCCAGAGTTGCCCGGGTTTACAGGAGTGCTCGTTTGTATGATGTTAGCTATCGCAAAACCCCCAGCATATTCGCTCTCAGTTATCGTTCTGCCTAGACCGCTTATCACGCCCGTGGTCATCGACCCCGCTAGGCCGAAGGGGGCCCCTATCGCCACCACAGAGTCTCCGACCCTCAATGCTGAGGAACTCGCAACAGCAATCGGCTTGAATTCACCCTCGGCAGCACCTACAACGGAGACCACTGCTAAATCTGAGTACGGGTCTGTCCCATTCACCGTGGCTGCGTAGCCGTCACCGTTTGAAAAAGTCACGCTCAAGCTTGTCGTTCCGTGCACAACGTGATTGTTTGTCACCACAAGCAATGATCCCGTCATGTTGTAGACGAAACCTGAACCCTGAACGGTTCCGCTGCTCGTTTGACCTTCAATCAGAACAACCGAGTCTTTGACCTTCTGGTATAATTCGTTTAACGCAGTTGCGTTCCAATTGAGAGTGATCGTCTGGTAGAGGTTCGTCTGGTTGCCTGAGATTCTTGAGACTATACTTGAAAGGTTTGAAACATCATTCTCAAGATTGTTGATCTTCTGCAAAAACACGTAAGATGTTACCATTGCTCCAACTATCAGTCCTGCAACGAGGACTAGAGCTATGACCGCTGCAGAGGAACCCATGCGGCGTTCATTCATCTGATTCACCTTTCCCTAAGTGAGTCGAAAGACCCTTCTTAAGAGTTACGGAAAACTTACTCCAGTCAATCTCTAAAGAGTCTAACCGCCAAAAGAGCCATGACCGGCATGACAGCCGCTGCCACGATGAATGGATACTGCGGTGAAAACGCGTAGAGAAGACCACCAAGGTACGGCGCTATGAAGGACACAAACATGCTTACAGTCTGAGGCACCGCCACCCAACGGGCCCTGCATGATTCTGGGGCCATAGGGCCTGCGATAGCACTCATCAAAGACCACGTTAAGTATGAACCGCCTATCAGAATAAATGAGACTGCAAGAATGGCGAAACTGCCCGACAACAACAACAGAACCGTTGACACACTGCTCAGGATGGCAGACAGTGCAAGAGGATACGATTTACCTGACCTGTCTCCAAGTCTGCCAAGAAGAAGACCAAGTATCGCTGAGCTTGCAAAGGAAACTGAACCGAGAACACCCACTTCAAAATCGCCAAACTTGTACACATCGGCCACGAACTTTGGAATGAAAGGTCGAAACATCGTCAAAACAAACATCAAGGCCGCGAAGAAAATCGTCATGATCAACAGTTTTCGGGTTTTCAGAAGTTCTTTGAATGAATAATCATTCTCCTTGCTGGTTTGAATGTTCTTTGCGCGTTGGCTCTTGATGAAGAAAAGTGTCAGGCAGGCCAAAGAGTAAAGAATGAAGGCTATGTAGAAAACAGGTTTCATGCCGATGTTTCCGGACAGAAATCCCCCCAAAGCAGGAGAAAAAATGTAACCGATTGACCATGCAACGGACATCGTCGTGAAAGTCAACGTCAACATGCTGGGGTCGGCCGCTGTCACGATGTATGCTGTTCCCGCGGGTCCTCCTAGCCAGAAACCCCACATTATCATTCCAGGAACCATTCCAATCCAGTTGCTGGCTGACGAAAAGATCAACGGCACGGGCAGCCATGCAAGCCACCCGGCGATCATGATTTTCTTGCGGTCATACCTGTCTGCAAGTGTTCCTGAGATCAGGAGGGTCAGGGCAGCGAATAGGCTGAGCATGGCATACAGTATGCCTATCTGAACTGAGTCGGCGCCTAACGTGCTACTCATGTAAACCGGTAGAAGATAAGCGAAAAGGCCATCGCCGAAAGAGCCCACCAGGTTGCAAGCGAAAACTAGTTTCAAGTCTCTGTTTAACACTGGCAGGCCTCACGTGCCACCATATGTTTTCGATCGTTATCCTTATTGTTTTTCGATCATTGCCGAATAATTAACGACTCTGCTAATTCTTATCGAGGCTGTTTTCTCCTATCGACGAGGTCTAAGGCGTCGGGTCCAGTTCCTATAAGTGCAACTTGGATTCCTGTTTCTTTTTCAATTCTGGTCACGAATTGTCTTGCCTCTCTTGGAACTTCCTCGTATGACCTTGCACCCTTACACTCTTGGTACACGCAGTCTAGCTTAGTCAACCCAATCTGAGTGGCCCCATCGATCATCACAGACCTCTTGGCAAGTTCAAAGTCGAAGGGTGCTGCGCGTCTGTCTCGTCCAGTTCCTGCCGCCGTCTCAAACCATCCTCGCTTCAACGCCTCCTCTTTTGGTATCTCTCCTGGCAGAGGTCCTGTCCCCACGCGGGTCATGAAGGATTTCAACACTAACAAGACATCATCGACTCTGGTTGGGCCTACACCCGCTTCTGAACATATCGCAGCAGCACTCGTATCTCTGCTTGTGACGTACGGGTATGTCCCATGGAACACAGAGAGCATCAGCCCTTGGGTTCCTTCGAGCAGAACATTCTTCTGCTTGTTCAGTGCATCGTTGATTTCCGAAGCCGCGTCTACGAGGTAAGGCGTCAGTTCTGGAATATCTCTCGCAAGCCTAGCAGTCCTGCGCACACGCTCTTCAACCGCCGGCCCGACACCCCAGCCCGTCGTGCCTAGACCCTTGAGGTGCGCGCTCGTCTTGTCCTGAGTCGAGTGCTTCGCTTCAATTATGGAAGCTTGGCCATCAACCCCTATGCGGTTCTTCACGTTGGTCTCTTCAACTTCTTTCAAAAACTGTTCAACGTGAACGTTTGCGCCTGGCCCGATCAGCAGCCGACATTCGTTGTTGACGAAACCTCCTGGAACCATGTGTAACGCGTAGCGTTTGCCCTTGTACCAGATGGTGTGGGCGGCGTTCACTGATCCTGTTCTGACGCAGAAGTCTATCTTGTCTTTGAGTGCCAAATAGGATATTATTTTCCCTTTGCCCTCATCTCCCCAGAAGCCGCCGGCTACAACTGTGCAAGGCATTTTTTTAACCGATCAGAGAATTTGCGTGGTTTTATTTAACATTGTTTGCCGGTTTCATGTTAAAAGAATAGTTATGATCCCCGGGGCCGTTTGCGACTTGCAGCTTCAAGGTCTATCCTTCGCAGAAGCTCACCAACCTTCTCGCTTTTTTTTCTCAGTTCCATCTTTGAAACGGTTCGGCCCATCGGGCACAGTTCATCCACGACCGCTACGTTTTCCTCGCTGTAGACCACGGGGTACACGTGGCATCCCAACGGCCTAGACTTATAGGTTTCACAGCGTCGCCTTTCAACATCGTAGAAAACACAGTGGCCCCCACGGTTTCGGAGCATCGCATAACCATGCTTGTCATATCGCACAAACCTTGCGCTGCTGTAACCTGCCTTCACCAAGAGCCGCACGTCCTCTTCAGAAAGCAACATTTGAGTTTCTGCGCAGCATATTCCACAGTGCGAACAGCGCATGAAGGCTCTATAAGCCAGGCTTTTCTAATCTACGTTTCGACTACTTTCTACATTTTACCCGCTAGCTAGGATCAAGTTCAGGTTCAGCAATTCTGCCCATGCTATGTTTTTTATGGAGATTCTCATAGTTGTTCTGTTGCCATATGGAACGCACGTGACAAAGTTCTCTCTTCTGAATTCGTCCTTCATGATCCCTGCTAGCTGAACGTTTATTATGACAGAGCCGTCTTTCAGGTGTAGGTTAACGTTTCTCCCGAGAAAAGACCTTGCTGTGTTGAGGCTGAAACCTTCCATGTTCTCACCACTCGAAGTCTCTGTCTGCCAGTTTGCTCCAGCAGCGCCTGCAAATCGGCACCCTCTCTCCTTTCAAGAAAATGTAGACTTCAATGTCATTACTCTTGCATTCACCATTCCAAGGGTTCTTACAACGTTCCATTCCCATTCACTTCCAACTACTTGTGCAATCTCAACGACTCAGTGCCTTACACTTTTAAAGCTCTCTTACAAACAACATTGCTGAAAAAGGGAGAGACTGGTTAAAGTGAAAGTCTTATAGACGCCAGCGGTGATTGATAAGTCGGGGAAAACGTGGATTTCTACTTACTGCTGGCACGGTCTAACCTAGTGTTACAAGTAGTCATTTTAGCGTTGCTTCTTGCCAGCTACACTTTCAAACGGAAAGGCAGATTCCTTTCACATGGAGTACTCATGCTCATCGCACTCGTCTTAAACCTTGTATCTTTTGCACTGGTCATGGGGCCATCATTGATTTCGCTCGAGCCAGTAATAATGATGTCAGCATTGGAAAAGCGATCAATCGTCATAGTGTTGCACGCGACATTTGGCTCCGTGGCTGATGTTCTTGCGGTATTCATCCTTGCTTCTTGGCGTTTGCGCCCCGGCACCGCGTACTGTATTAAAAGAAAGAAGGTTATGCGAATGGCGTTTATGTTCTGGTTGGTTGCTTTGTCGCTGGGAATACTCGTCTATTTGCTACAGTATACAGATCTTTTCTTGTGAAGCTCGCTCTGGACATTGAATCGAAGTCTCATTGCGACCATGACAAGTGCAGCTGCAACGAGGACGAGCAGCAGTGCGGAGGGTGGATATTCTGGAACTGTTATCGTGTTGGACCAATCACTCCAGCCATGGACAGTGCAGAAAGCTCGGACGCGTACTGTGGAACCACTCGCCACCTCTCCCATGTCGTAGGTCACGACGAATGTGATTGTCGACTGAGGAGATTGCGCGAGATCAGTCGTCGTTCCATTGATATCTACTTGAACTATGCTTACGTAGTGACTTGGTCCAATGGTCGGAGGCGGACTATGAGTGATTGTGATGTTAAGCATCGTATGCGTTCCGCTGGTCCAAACAATCACGCTGACAATACTCGGAATGCCGGCATCTGCGATTTGAATGCGAAAACCCGCTACAGTAGACATGCACAGCAATATTAGCAGTGTTTCTAGTATATAGTGTTCTTTCATACATGACCCTCAAGAAACATAATTGATGCTTTGAATATAAGTCTCAATTGGCGGTCAATTTCACGAAGGGATAAGCCGCAAGCCATTCGTGCCCTTAGATTTGAATTACTTCAGGCACAATCCTTTCCTTGGTTACTCTCAGCAAGGCAACAGTGGGTTTAGATATGAATGGAGGAAGAGGATTTGTTGGACTTCCAGGGTTTATGAACAAGATGTCCCCTTCCCATTTCATGCTTGAATTATGGGTGTGCCCATGAACCACGACATCGAAACCGTTCATCTTGGAGATTTGACGCATTTTTCCCATCCCAAAAAGTACACCAGGGTCGTGCACAACCCCGATTTTCCAGTTGAACACCTTGAAGGAACTCAATTTCTGCAGTTTTCCACGAACTTCAGGCCCATCCATGTTTCCATAAACAACCAAGACTGGTGCGAGCTGTTCTAAGTCGTCAATGACTGATAACTCCACCAAGTCGCCGGCGTGCACAATATAATCCACGTTTTCAAAAACCTTGAACACCCGTTTGGGAATCTCCTTGGCCCGAACGGGTACGTGTGTGTCGGATATTAGGCCAACGACCTTGCACGAGCTTTCCTGCAACTTGGGTAGAACCTGGTCTTGCTGGCTGACCATCGAAGCTGTCCTTCCAATGTGCTTTCTGACGATTTTTCGGCACAGTTTGCTGCGACATAAGCATTCAGGACGTGGATATTAAAGCTTAAGGCCTGATTAGGCGTGATAACAGACTATTAAGCAAGTCGAAACATTTGTTGCTTTGAGAATGAGCGAGAAGCTAGGAGGTCGATGCTCAATTGCTTGAAGAGGCAAGAGGAGAAGTCACGAGTCTTCTCAGGGATTTGATCCGAATAGACACGACCAACCCGCCCGGAAATGAAACGGAGGCAGCACAGTATTTGGCCAAAACCCTTGAGAAAGAAGGTCTCGCATGCGAGCTTCTTGAGTCTGAACCTGGAAGGGGCAATGTTATAACGCGCCTAAAAGGGAGTGGAGAAAAACCGAGCCTCTTATTGCTTTCACACTTGGATGTAGTCGCTGCGAACCCAAGAGAATGGAACGCAGAACCTTTTGCTGGCACAATCAAAGATGGCTTCGTGTGGGGACGTGGTGCACTGGACATGAAGTCCATGACTGCCGTTGAAGTTATGGTCTTAAAGCTCCTGAAAAAAAAGCGCGTCCAATTGAAAGGTGACGTCATACTCGCGGCAACGGCAGACGAAGAGAAAGGGGGAGAGAAAGGAGTTGGCTGGTTAACGCGCAAGTATCCGGAGAAAATTCGGGCAGACTACGTGATAAACGAGGGGGGAGGCCTAGCGATACCTGTGAACGGCAAAAGCATGTACACAGTTCAAACAGCGGAGAAAGGAATCTTGTGGTTTAAGGTCAAGGCAAAAGGCACTCCTGGACACGGCTCGATACCAGGAGCAGCAGACAACGCCATTGTACGGATGAACAACGTCGTTGGTAAGCTTGAGAGATACCGCTCAAGAATCTCGTTAACGCCCACTGTTAGACAGTTCTTGGCTGAAATGGCAAAAGAGAAAAAGACGGCAAGGAAGACATTAACCAAGCTTCTTGAGAACCCGGCTACTGCTGATTCCGTTTTGGATGAACTTGCCAAGAAAGACAGAATTTTGGCTGAAGAGATACGGGCAAAGCTCAGGATGACGGTGACTCCCACAATGATTCACGGCGGAGTCAAAGAAAACATAATCCCGTCAGAGTGCGAAGCTGTCTTTGACTGCAGAGTCTTGCCAGGCCAGACCACCGCGGAGGCGATGGACATAATTAGAATCTTGCTCAAGAGCGTAGGCTTTGAAAAGTTGGAGTTTGAGATAATTCAAGCCAATGAGCCCTCAGAGTCGCCTCTTAACACCACGCTGTATCGAGAGATCGTGAGTGCTCTGCGAAAATTCGACTCTGGTTGTGCCGTTGCGCCAGACATGCTGACCGGTGGAACTGACTCTCGATTTCTCAGAAAGCTGGGTGCCGTGTGTTACGGTTTTCAGCCTATGCGCGCAGATATGTCCTACGGAGAAATGAAGAGTGGAATTCATGGGGTTGATGAGAGGATCTCGATCGATAACCTTGTGTTCGGAACGAGTGTCTTGTACCATGTTGTTGAGAGGTTCATGACCTAGAGTGAACCTATAAATACGGTTCAGTGCCACTCATATGAGTCTGAAGGAGAACCTGTGATGCCCGCGATAGAGGTTGGCAGAATATGCGTTAAGGTTTCGGGACGCGAGGCCGGAAGAAAATGTGTGATAGTCGACGTCGTGGACAAGAGTTTTGTGTTGATAACTGGACCGCAAAAAGTGACTGGCATCAGAAGACGACGAGCAAACATCAACCACGTTGAACCTCTGCAAGACACGGTGGAGATCAAACGTGGAGCCTCTGATGATGAAATTTCAGAAGCGCTGAAGGCTTCTGGCAAGCTAGACATGATGGCGAAAGAACTCAAACCTGTCTTAGCTGCGAAATGAACTAGACGGCCCTCGCCCATGAGCAATCTTCCTCATCAATCGCAAAGGGCGAGGCAGGCAAGAAGCTGTGTTTCACATCTAAGCTCAAATACTTCAAACACTTTTTCTAGTCTGTAGGAGTGATATTGCCACTATGCCTAGGACTGCTGCTCCATGGGAAGTCAAACATGAGCTGCTTGTCAAAGCTGAGGACGAAACTGACCCGCGTTTTGGATGTAAGCCCGAAGAAAGGTCGGCTGAGGAGTTGATCAAATACGGTGTGATCAACGTTGACAAGCCGGCCGGTCCGAGCAGCCACGAGGTTGCCGCGTGGGTTAAGCGCATCTTGAAGCAGGACCATGTTGGTCACGGCGGGACTCTAGAGGCGAAGGCTTAGCCAGAGAAATCCCAAAGTGACCGGAGTTCTGCCTGTGACTCTAGGGGACGCCACGAAAGTTGTTCAGGCATTGCTCCACAGCGGGAAAGAGTACGTCTGCGTGATGAAGCTGCATAAAGACGTGAGCATAGAACAAATCAAGAAAGTTCTAGGCGAGTTTGAGGACAACATCTATCAGCGACCGCCTTTAAGGGCTTCGGTCAAACGTCAACTTCGAACTCGACGCATCTATTACTTGGATCTCCTCGAAACAGACGGACGCAAAGTGCTGTTCAGAACCGGATGCGAAGGCGGCACGTACATACGCAAGCTATGCTTTGACATCGGCGAAGTCTTGGGCTGTGGCGCACACATGCAGGAGCTGCGAAGAACTAGAGCCGGGCCGTTCGTTGAGGCAGGCAGCGTGATCTTGCATGATGCTGCCTACTGGTTCATGATGTGGCAGGAAAAGAACGATGAAACATATCTAAGACGGTTTATTCAGCCGATGGAGCGAGCCTTGGACATGATTCCAAAGGTTCATGTTCGGGACTCAGCAGTGGACGCACTGTGTCACGGTGCAAGCCTGACTGCTCCCGGGGTCCTATTGCTTGAGAGCAGTGTTAAAGCAGGTTCAATGATTGCTGTTCTAACCTTGAAAAATGAAGCCGTTTGCTTGAGCAGAGCCGTCGTCGACGGGAACCAGGTCTTGAACATGGAGCACGGCTTTGTCGCGAAGACTGAAAGAGTGCTCATGCCCAGAGGTACTTATCCAAAACGCTGGAAGAGCGGTTCGAAAAAGGATGAGTAATAAGAACAAGAGTACAGAGCATTACTTTGTAGAGCACCCAAGGTCAAGGGCAAGGTTTGGGCTGGTCTGCACCTACCTGCGGGGAAGACCTTTCGAGTTCCTGACAGCCTCGGGCATATTTTCAAGGAGCCGAATCGACCTGGGTACAAGACTGCTAATCGAATGCATGGTGCTTCCAAAAAACGGCTACGCGCTGGACATCGGATGCGGCTACGGACCCGTCGGCATTGCGGCAGCGGCTTTCAACCCAAAACTGCACGTGGTGCTGGCCGACGTTAACAGCCGAGCGGTATGGCTGGCAAGACAGAACGTTGAGAAGAACCTTGTCAGCAATGCGGAGGTAAGGCGGGGCAACTTGTACGAACCTGTTCAGGAGCTGCTTTTCGACTGTGTGCTTTCGAACCCCCCTGTGAGTGCAGGACTGAAAACTGTTAGAGCGATAATCTGTGAAGCGCCAAAGCACATGTCGAACAAAGGCACTTTTCAAATGGTCGTCAGATCCAAGGTTGGCGGCAGACGATTCTGCACCTTTTTCGAGGAGGCTTTTGGAAATGTTGAGGTTTCGGCGCGCGAAAGCGGCTATCGCGTCTTAATGTCGCACAAACATTAAAGTCAATCGTCTAGGCGACTAGAAAACCCATTATGAACTACAAGCTTCAGTATGGGTTTTCAGGTTTGAGCCAGGGTCATTTAGCTAGGTATCGTGCGCGCGGGCGCTATCCTGGGCTCTTTCCACTGCCTCGCTTGTCATCATGCGCAGGAATTTGGGTCTAATTGTGGAAAACCCTTTAATCCTACTGAACCTTTATAGGCGAGATTCAGAATACGGGAAACAACAGGTGTGTTAATGGATATCTGGAAGCTCCGTTTGTCCATGGCTGGAACGCTTGCCTTAATAATCGGGCTGTCAACGCTGTTTTTCACGGTTATTCTGACCCTGACAGCATCCTTTGATCTCTTGACCTTGGGCATCTTGGTCGGGGTGTTTAACATTGTCATGTGGCTCGTTTCACCCTATATGATTGGTGCAATGTACCGTGTTCGTGCCATGTCTGCAAGTGAGCAGCCGCAACTTCACGAGGTTGTCGTCGATCTCAGCAAAAAATGC
>Ga0187886_1000654_pt1 | contig 39003 bp, 33 predicted proteins | sample June2016WEW_20_1_FD_133001 | JGI IMG/M metagenome (GOLD analysis project Ga0187886, IMG submission 133001) | Peatland microbial communities from SPRUCE experiment site at the Marcell Experimental Forest, Minnesota, USA - June2016WEW_20_150 | ecosystem: Environmental > Terrestrial > Soil >...
CAATGAGGTTGTCGATTTTCTTTGTGCAACCATCAAAACTCTATTTCATCAGCCAGAAATGGTTCGCTCAATGACTTGTTTCGATTGGATTAATACTCTATGTTTGATGTCAAATTAGTATAAATACGTAAATACGGGTTCAGACTTGCTTATTGACGTTCTAAGGGATTTCCTGTTATTTGGATTGTATGGTTAGGAACCCGAGGATAGAATTTGAAGCCGCCTTTTACTACGTAATAACTCGCGGGAACCAAAGACAGAAAATCTTCAAGAGCGAAGAAGATTTTGCCCGATGAAAATTGGGAAGGTTCCATTTTTCAAAATTGGAGATCGGGGTAAATAGAACTAGCCCCTTACTCATAGTCGCAATCCTCTCAGGACATCTCCCTTAGCAATACTAAAATTAGATTGACAAAGGTACCTAGAGTACTTAAGATTTTCAACAATTAGCCCCATTCAGCAGCAAAGAAAGGCGGATAATAGGAAATTTACTCAAGGTCAGGCGGACTCTAACATATCGACTCATCTAGGTAGAAAGAATCCAGGAAAGGAGAAATGTCATGTCAGACAAGAACAAGATTACGCGGCGACAGTTCTTCAAGGATACCGCCGTTGTTGTTGGGGCCGGCGCAGCGGCCACCGCTGGGTTCGGCTCATTGACGGCGACTCCGGCCGCAGGGGCCGTAGTCCCGGAAAATTGGGACAAGGAAGCCGATGTGATTGTGGTTGGGTCCGGGCCGACGGGACTTCCTGCCGCCATTGCAGCGGTCGAAAATGGCGTTTCAGTGATCGTGCTGGAGCAGGGCAAGGAAGTGGGTGGTTGCGGAGTTATCACGGCCGGCCTCCTGAATCTTCAAGGCGGGACACGAATACAAAAGCTCAACAACATACAAGATTCACCCGAGCTTCTGTTCAGGAGGATGTCGGATTATAAGGAACGTTACAATAAGAGAGATGACCCGGCAATCCGGCGCGCTTTCTGTGATGCCAACCCGGGTACTCTGGATTGGTTGGAGCAACGTGGCGTGCGATTCATGGAAACTCTCATGCCCTGGGCGGGATCAGGCCAACCTGCGGCATATCACTACATCTGGTGGGATAAGGAGGGGCCCGGCGCCGCAGCCCTCAAAACGACCCAGGGGATATCGAGCGGCTCCGGGTTGATCAAGCCCCTGGAAACTTTTGCGAAGAATAAAGGGGTCGAGATTCTACTGGAACACAAAATGACCAGGATCATCCGGGAGGGTGGTACGACAGGCAGGGTCTTGGGAGTAGAGGTACAGGCCGGGGGGGGTAAGCTCTATTTCAAGGCAAGAAAGGCCGTCATTTTGGGCAGTGGGGGTTGGAAAGGGCACAAGTTTTTGCGTAAACTGTTCGATTCAAGATTGACGGAGGATCTGCCCGCCAGCGGAGAGCCCTTTGTCAATCCTGACGGGAGTGGCATTCAGGCGGGCCTGGAAGTGGGCTCCGTCCTGAAGAGCGACATGACCGTGGACCTGGCTCTTTTCCGTCGGAAATTTGGAACCAAACATTACAATTTTCCACTGAATTCGCCCTATGGAGCACCGGGCCTTGCCATCGGCGGCCCACGAATGGCCGATGTTATCTTCGTCAACAAATTCGGAATGCGCTATGTCAACGAAGAGGACTCCCCCTCGTTAGGAACCTATTCCTTCTTCGATGCAAGTCTATCTCAAGAGGACCACGTGCTGTGGACTATCTTTGACGATGCGGCAGCCAAGAAGCACAAGTGGGATGCCAACCCTCCCGTCACGGAGGAGGGTTCTGCATTCGGTGCGCCGACGCTGGCTGAACTGGCGAAACTGATTCATGTGCCCGGCGATGCTCTCGCTGAGACGGTTCGAAAATATAACACTTGTGTGGACGCGGGTACGGACCCCGATTTCGGCAAGCCCAAAAACCTACTCATGTCGAAGATAGAGACTCCGCCCTTCTACGCCGTGTGGATCAGCTTGTATGTCCACGACACCTGTGGCGGCCTCGCGGTGAACGCTAGATCTCAGGTCCTGGATATCAACGGGAAGGTCATCCCCGGTCTTTATGCAGGAGGCGAGGCTGCGGGTGGACTGGGTGTGGTCGGCATGCCGAGGGCTATTATTACGGGTCGAATTGCCGGCGAGAATGCCGCGGCTGAAAAGCCCGCGTAATAGGCGTATAACCCCAAACGCGGCCTTGTCATTCGACGAAGGCGAGGATCTACCACTTCATATGGGTAACCGAATATAAATTCCCGCCAATGTGGGAATGCCGCTCCAGTAAACGAAGCGAGGCAGGCCCAGTTTATCTTATACCGGTCCAACCCATAGCAAGCGGTGATTGAGAATAGTCCCGATTTCCGTTAGCGAGATAAAATCTCTAAAGAAGGAGAACGATGAAGATACGATTATCTTACATCTTCGCGTTCATCTACTTATTGGCTGCAACCTCATCTGCTTCCTCAACAAAGGCATCTACATCTAAGTCAAACACCTCTGCCAACACAACCGACGGCAAAGGGGTTTGTCGATGATAGCTGTGGCTCAGCGATTTCGGCAAGATTGACAGGCGGTAGCGCAAGAGGTGAAGACGAGAAACCCCGGGTTTGAACGCTGGGTACCCTGGTGGGGACGTCGATAAGTTGCTTCGAGAGGTTCCCCTAATCCTTGCTCGCGTAGGGTCTATTGCGAAGGAGAAGCTTTAGAGATTTCGTTCCATTTCGGCCAGCCGGGTTTTGGCCATGGATTGTTTATTTCTTCTCTCCTTGAGCCATCTTTGAAGAATTTGCGACTGACAAGAAGCCGAAAGAAAATTTTTTTGCAGAGCCTGAAGGGAAGTTCCCCCGATGGCTTTCCTGCGGGAGACGATGTCTCTGGGTTCCTGGGCGGCCAGAATACTCCTTTCATCAATCTTCAGGCCCAGACCTTCCTCTTTCAACGCCCTCTTCAGAGCAGAGACGGAGATATGCTCTACCCCCTCGGCTTCGGAATATTTCACTGCCTTCTCCATCGCCACTTTGGCCTTACGAAAAGGCACTCCCCCTTTTTGAACGATTCGTTCCAGGAGGTCTGGGGCAGCGATGAATCTCTTTTGGCAGAGGGCAGCCATTTCCTTTTGGTTGATCTGCAAGGAAGCAAGGATCTCCGACATTACCCTTGGAGCAGAGAAGCACTCATCGATTAGGTCCATGATCAAATATTTAGTCCATTGGGTGTCCCGGTTATAGCCTAGGAAGAGTGCTTTGCCTATGGAAAGTAAGCTGGTCAGCAACCCCTGAGCCACCGCCGTCTTTGCTTTGATAACCTCCAGAGGATCGGGGTTGCGCTTCTGCGGCATCATCGAGCTACCTGAGCAATAGGCATCGTCCAACCGGAACAGGCCGAACTCCCCGGTGCTTAAAAGGATCAGGGTCTGGGCCAGAGAGCTTAAATGATTCATCATGGTCGTGATGGCAAATCCCATCTCTGCTTCCGGTTCCCAGCGACTCTGGATCGGGTCCAGGGAGTTCTGGCACGGGCCAGCAAATCCAAGGAGTCTCGAGGTAAGGCTGCGGTCGATGCTAAAGCTCGTACTATAACCGGTCATGGACCCGAGAGGGTTTTGGTTGAACCGTTCATACCAATTTTGAAAACGCTGGCCGTCCCTGAGAAATGCTTCGGCAAAGGATAGCCAGATGTGTCCCAAAGTGGTTACCTGAGCAGGCTGATGGTGAGTGTAGCCAGGGAATATCATGTCTCGATGCTTTTGGGCATGACTGGTGAAAATATTCACCAGGGAGGTGAGTTCAGCAATAAAGTCCAGCGCGCGATCGCGAAGATACAAGCGCATGTCCAAAACCACCTGGTCATTTCGGCTGCGGGCCGTATGGAGCCTTCCTCCTACGTCTAATCCATATTTTTTAATCAGCCAAGTCTCCACGTTGCTGTGCACATCTTCTTTGGAGGGGTCGAGGTGGAAATCTCCTTTGATCCAGGATTTCTCAACTTCTTTCAAGCCTTTGATCAGCGCCCGGGCTTCTCTCTTAGGTAGAATCTTTTTACTGGCCAGCATGAAGACATGGGCCCGGCTTCCCCAGATGTCATAGGGTATCAAACGTTCGTCCGCGGGTAAAGTTCCTCGGACATCCCTTCCAGAAGTAAAGACTCCTGCCAGAATTGCTGGTTTTCTTTTAAACCTCTTGCCCCAGAGTTTCCCGGTTTTCATGAAATATTTTAAATGGGACGCAGATTTTCCGCTATTCTTCCAGATTAATTGCTGTAAAAATAGCTTAGGGGATAACGATTGTCAATAACAAACAATTTCTTGCAAGCCGATTCCCAAACAGGCTATGCGAGAAAACCGGGCATCGGAGTCTTTGAGGGGAAGCTTGCGTCCTTTAGCCTTTAGGAATAGCACGATCAGGAATTCCTGGTGGGGAAAGTTTAGTTTTTCAAATCTTGCAAAATTTTTTATCATTGACAATAACTTCATTGGCCACATAAATTCAATTAGCCCCCAGCCATTGGCCTCGAGCTTTCTATTAGGACGATACGATATTAGAAATCATCGCAGTTCCAAAGAGAATTGCTTACAGATCTCTTTCTCCCTTTTACGTGGCTGATTGCGGAAATGCCCACAGGTCTGGTTTTTATTGAAGGGATTCCATCAAAAGGGGAGCTCATTTTGTGGCTGCAAACCCTGACCGTACCTGGTCTGTGGAAGGAGGAGGAATACCAGATTGCACCGCTATGATCGGGGCCGTGGAGGGGGCTACAGAGAAGAGGGTTGAAACCATGTGGCCGAGATTTGAAAGCTAATCACTGGATGCTAAGAGCTGATTTAATATGAAAACTGAAGTCGTAGTGATTGGAGGTGGAGCTACGGGGGCCGGAGTGTTCCGCGACCTTGCCCTGCGGGGAATTGAGGCCCTACTCCTGGAGAGGGCCGAGCTTACCAGCGGCACTTCTGGAAGAAATCATGGCCTCCTGCACAGCGGCGCCAGATATGCGGTGAATGACCCTGATTCAGCCCACGAGTCCATCCTCGAAAACCGGATCCTGAAAAAAATCGCTTCTCCCTGCATCGAGGATACCAGCGGGTTTTTCCTATCGCTGCCCCAGGACCCACCCCACTACCCTGAAGAGCTTCTCAGGGCCTGTGAGAGCCTCGGTCTTCCAGCGGAAGAGATCCCTGTGGCCGAGGTCTTGCTAAGAGAAACCGCCCTTTCGCCAAAGATAAAAAGAGCTATCAGAGTACCGGATGGCGCAATGGACCCCTTCCGCTTGATCCGTTCCAATGTGGAAGAAGCGGAACGATTGGGAGCCAAATTTTTTCCTCACCGCGAAGTTGTCGCCCTTCTAACTGAAGGGGGGTCCATCCAGGGTCTGCAGGCGAGAGACCCAAGAACTGGAGAGGATTTTCAAATTCACTGCCGCTTCATCATCAATGCCGCGGGAGTCTGGGCTGGAAGAATTACACGGATGGGTGGGGTTTCCCTAGAGATCGTCTTCTCCAAAGGAAGCCTGGTGGTCCTGAATCAACGCTTGGTGAATTCGGTGATCAATCGCTGTCGACCCCCATCCAGTGGCGACATCCTCGTTCCTCACGGCCCTGCCCTGATCATCGGGACGACTTCACAGATTACCGATGAGATTGAAGACCCGTCAGCCGATGAAGAGGAAGTCGATCTGCTCCTCTCCGAAGGAGAGAAAATGGTCCCCCAGGTCAGCTCCACCCGGGCCATTCGCGCCTACGCTGGCGTCAGGCCGCTTATGGGAGCCCAAGAGACGGATGAGGACAGCCGAAAAATAACCCGTGATTTTCTCCTATTAAATCACGGTGAAAGTGATGGGATCAAAGGTTTGTTTTCAATCATGGGCGGCAAGCTGACTACATACCGGCTGATGGCTGAACGAACAGTGGATGCCATCTGCAAGGAGATGGGGAATAAAACCCCTTGCACAACCGCCGAAAGGCCTCTTTCCTTCCCCAGGGAATACACCTTTCATGATTTGGGGTCTCGACTGCGGCGTCTTTCAGAGCCTGGATCCGACAAAGAAATCGGTGAGATTCTTTGCGAGTGCGAGCTCGCATCCAAAAAAGAAATTCTCCAGGAGATCCGGAACTTGTCACACCTTAGCTTGAACGAAGTGCAACAGAGAACCCGGGCCGGGATGGGGCCCTGCCAGGGCGGGTTTTGTTCCCACCGCCTTACAGCCCTTCTATCTGAACAAAGAAAAATCCCTACGGGCGCATCCCTTTCAATCCTGAAGCGGTTCCTGGAAGAACGCTGGAAGGGCGTCCGGCCCGTGCTCTGGGGACCTCAGCTCAGGGAGGAGCAGTTAATTCAGGCTCTGTACGCGGAGCTTTTTAACCTGGACCATTCTTAAAACAGGGTTCAGGGGGGCTTGGGGCCAAGTGAACTGTTGGCTCTTAGCCTTTACCCCTCGAACCCTTGAATCCTTGAGCCCTTTTATGTTTTACGATGTCATCGTCATTGGTGCTGGGCTGGCAGGGCTCATGGCTGCAGAAGCTGCCCAAAGTCAAGGCGCCCGGGTTCTGATCTTGGCCAAAGGCATGGGCTCGCTTCCCCTTACCACCGGCTGCATCGATGGCCTCGGATATTTTCCGAGTACATCACTTACTCCACTTTCCTCTCCCCTCAGAGCCTTAACCCAACTGAGGGAGAATAACCCTCATCATCCTTATGTTATAGTGGGCCAAGAAAGCATCTCCTCCGCTATGGCCCATTTCCAAGAACTCGGCCGTTCGGGGAAAATGCCTTATGCGGGAAATTTTAACTCCACCTTCCTCATCCCTACACCTCTGGGCACCTTTCACCCAACCTGTTTGGTTCCAGAGACGATGAAAAGCGGAAACCTATCCCTATCCGGCCATGTCCTTCTCCTCGGTTTTGCGGGTGTTAAGGACTTTTCTCCCTTCTTAGCCGCGGAAAATTTGAACCTTCTGCATTCTCAAGGAAAGATTGCCCGTTCTTTCAGGGCTGAATCGTTATCGTCGTTGGCCCTGGCCGGAAAAGCCATGAACGCGTTGAACTTGGCCAGAGCTTTCGACAAAAAAGAGTTTCGGGAAAAATTTATCGGGCAGGTTAAACCGCTCCTAAAACCCGGGGAGAGGCTGGGTCTCCCGGCTGTTCTGGGTTTTCATGATTCTTTGGCGGCCTGGTCAGGCCTGCAAGAAAAGTTAGGGGTAGAAATCTTTGAGATTCCCATGCCTCCCCCTTCGGTTCCCGGTCTCCGCCTTTATGAAATGCTCAAAGCCCACCTTCAGCAGAGGGGCGTACGCATGATTGTGGGCCTTTCTGCGCTAAGGCCCCTGGCAGCGCCAAAAATGCTTCAAGGGTTCGCACTCGGAGACGCAAAAAATAGTCCGGCTTACCGGGCCAAGGCCTTCATTCTAACCACCGGGAAGTTTGTGGGAGGCGGGTTGGATTCTGAGCGGGGCAGGATTTACGAAACGCTGCTTGATCTCCCTGTATTGCATTCGCGGAACCGCAAGGACTGGTTTAATCTCCGCCTCCTTACTACAGAAGGTCAACCTTTCAATGTTTTTGGGGTGGAGGTGGATGAAAACCTCCAGCCGACTGACCCTGGAGGCCAGGTCATTTATTCGAACCTCTACGCTGCCGGAGGAATCATTGCTCATGCAGACTCTATGTCTGAAAAATCCGGGGGTGGGATAGCTATTTCCACAGGTTTCCTGGCTGGCAAGCTTGCAGCGGCTTTGGCCAAGGCCAGCAAGGAGAATCATGAAGCCTAGCCTGGACCAATGCATCAAGTGTTCGACCTGCAATGCCTATTGCCCCGTGTTGAAGGCTACCGGTCTTTTCCCCGGCCCCAAGCTCTCCGGACCAGATGCCGAGCGCTTTCGCTCACAGAGAAAAGCGATTCCCTCCGACTGGCTTGAGTTTTGCGATTATTGCAAAATCTGCGAGATGGTCTGCCCGTATAACGTACCCATCCCGGAGCTGCATATGCGAGCCCGCATAGCCTGGGGAAAAACACGAAAGCCTTCTTTCAGGGACTGGCTCCTCGGCCATTCTTATTTGCTTGAAAAGCTTGGAAGCTGGACGGCACCCATTTCTAACTGGGTCATCGAATGGGCATTTTTTCGCTGGCTTTTGGACAGAGGGCTGGGAATAGACCGCCGAACAAAAATGCCTCCCTTTCATAGAAAAACCTTGAAAAAATGGTTCCGCTCAAGACAGCCTATAAATGGAGAACCCATTGCGTACTTTTATGGCTGCTATACCAATTATATCGATTCTACCTTAGGCCAGGCTGTCGTGCAGGTTCTGGAGAAGAACGGATTTCGAGTTACCCTCCCCCGACAAGAATGCTGTGGGCTTCCGCTGATCAGTAACGGCTTATTTGACTTGGCGGCCCGGGTAGGCGAGAGAAATATAAAGTCTTTATTGAAAAGTGTCGAAGAAGGAATGAAGATTGTTTTTTCTTCGCCAAGCTGCGGTATGACTTTAAAGCAAGAATACGAAAAAATTTTGCATATCCCGGGGGCCTCGATTCTCGCTGAACATCTTTATGAGGTATCCCAGTTTTTGCTTGACCTGCACGAGGAAGGAAGGTTGAATACTAACTTTAAGGAAATAAAGGAAACCTATTATTACCATGTACCCTGCCATCTGCGAGCCTTACAGGTTGGCCTTCCAGCCTTGGAACTACTCTCTTTTATTCCTGGGCTGAGGGTCATCGAGCTTCCTGAAGGGTGCTGCGGTCTGGCCGGGACCTACGGGTATAAACGGGAAAAATATGCAGTGGCCAGCGAAGTTGGAGAGGAAATTTTTCAGGCGATCCGGAAGTGGAAAGCCAGAACGGTTATTTCAGATTGTGAGGCCTGCCGGATGCAGATCAGTCACCACACCGGGGTGAAAGCCTTTCATTCCATTCAAATCATCCGCCAGGCTTATGGGGAGTGAACTGTTGGAAACCCACGTTCTGACTATCGCTTTTATCTTGATTGCCATCGTGCTCCTCTTCGAATTCAGCAACGGGTTCAATGACTGCGCCAACATGGTAGTTTCCCCTGTCATCACGGGGGCCCTGGGACCTAGAAAAGCGCTTTTGATCATCGCTGTCTTTGAGTTTATCGGGGCTTGGTTTCTCGGAACGGCGGTGGCCCAGACCCTGGGTAAAGGAATCGTAAGTCCTCAAAACATCGGCATTGCCGCAATATTTGCCGCTCTCCTCGGGTCTATATTATGGAACCTTGGAGGATGGTACTTCGGAATGCCATCCAGCTCCTCCCATGCTCTGATTGGCGGCCTCCTAGGGGCTGTAATTATGAGCTCCGGGCCTGGATATATTTTTTGGCGAAGGGTATGGGAAATCTTAGCCATCCTTATTCTTACGCCCATTATCGGGCTGATGGCTGGTCGTTACCTTACTAAAATGGTCCTTTCAATATCTGAAAATTTCAGACCCAACCCCGCCAACCGGTTGTTCAAGCGGCTGCAGATATTCACCTCAGTGACGTTAGCCCTGAGCCATGGAACCAACGATGCGCAGAAAGGGATGGGTATCATTAGCCTTTCGCTCATCATTTTCCACAGGATTTCCCCAAAAATTATTGAGAAAATATACGAACCAATTAACCAGAACGCTTTCTATGTACCCAAATGGGTCATCTTGGCTTGCTCTCTGGCCTTAGCTTTAGGGGTGAGCTTTGGAGGCTGGCGGATCATGAAAACTCTAGGAATGAAGCTTTACAGAGTGAGGCCTGTTCATGGGTTCAGCGCCCAAGCCAGTTCCTCGGCGATCATATATCTTTCCTCTCTGTTTGGGTTTCCGGTAAGCACCACCCAGATTGTTTCTTCCTCAATCTTGGGAGCAGGGTCTGCCCAGCGCCTCGGGTCCGTGCGTTGGGGAATTGGAAGACAGATCTTTTTCACCTGGATTATAACTATCCCGGGGTCGGCCTTGCTCGCGGCTCTTTCTCTTCTGCTCGTCAAGAGATGGATCTAAAGATCTCTGGACAGGCTACGAGCCCCGATCTAAAATATTAGTGGGGAGCCGATAGAAGAAAGGGAATCTAAGTGCCGTGGTTTTCTAAAAAGAAAAGTGATTTCCATGAAATGCTCCATGCCCAGTCCGAAAAGGTCTTGCAAGGCCTCGATGCCCTGCATGCCTGGGCGGCAGGCGAGGGTGGAGTAAAGAGAGGGAAGGTAAAGGAAGTTGAGCGGGAGGCCGATGAGCTGCGGCGCATCCTCATCGAGGAGCTTAATCAGACCTTCGTCACACCCTTCGACCGGGAAGACATTTTCTCCCTATCCCGGGCTATTGATGATGTCATGGATTATGCCGACCGAACTGTGGATGAGATGGAAATCTACGAGGTAAAGCCGAATCACTACGTCATCGAGATGATCGACATCCTCCGCAAAGCTACCCGGGAGTTGAGTGATGCCATTCGTCTAATCCAGAAATACCCCAACATTGCCCTGGAGCATGCCACCAAGGCCAAAGCCTGCGAGAATGAGATGGAAAACGCCTATCATCGGGCCCTGGCCGACCTTTTCAAGGGGACAGACACAGTTTACATGCTCAAAATGCGAGAAATCTACCGCCATCTCTCCAATGCCGCCGACCGGAGCGATGAAGCCGCTAACCTCATTGGCGACATTGTGGTCAAGATGACCTGACACCTTTTCTTTCCACAAAATCAGCTTACCCAAATTGTGGGTCAATTTTCCCTTTAGAGTTGCTGGGTTCTCGGAGAAATCCAAATATTCTTGGCTCCCTTCAGGTGTATTGGGGTAGTCTACCGCTCTCTACTATTTCACCGACCAGAAGTTTTTTTTGGCTAGCTCCCTCACCCCGCTCGAAACCGAGACATCCTTCACCTCCCGAATCACCTGCTATAGAGCCATCTCAAGAATCGTATATGGCATGGCATAGGTGGAATTCACCCTTTGTTCCTCGGAATTATACATCCTGAACGATCCCTAGTGGTTATGACTTGTCTTATCCCCATTTCCCCATTGAAAAAAGCTATGGCGGGTGAGGATAATGACCGTCAATTGATGCAGGATCTTCGGCGGCTCGTCGATATTCCAGACCTCCGCATCCGCGGCAAGATCTCTCGTTTGCCAAACAAATTTCAGAGCTTATCCCATGGAAAAAATTTTAAGTTAAACCCCAAACTTGACATTATGCCTAAGAATGCTAATATTTTTTTGCAGGGAAGGTGAAAGGCGGATAAATGACTAAAAGAGATTACTACGAAATTCTGGGGGTAGCCCATAACGCCGATGAGACCGAGATCAAAAAAGCCTACCGACAGTTAGCCCTTCAGTATCATCCCGATCGAAACCCAGGAAACAAAGAAGCAGAGGAGAGGTTCAAGGAGGCCTCGGAAGCTTACGAGGTCCTGCGTGACCCGGAGAAACGAGACCTCTATGAGCGCTACGGGCATGAAGGACTTTCGCGGACAGGATTTTCAGGGTTTACCGGTTTTGAGGACATCTTTACCAGTTTCGGCGATATTTTTGAAGACTTTTTCGGTTTTGGTACCGGCCGCCGCAGGGCAACAGGCCCCAAAAGGGGGGCCGATTTTCGCTACGACCTAACAATCTCTTTCATGGATGCCGCCCTGGGTAAGGAAATGGAGATAGCGGTTGAACGACTCGAGTCTTGTGGTACCTGTAAGGGCTTGGGCATGAAGCAAGGAACGAAAAAGGAGACTTGCCCAACGTGTCGGGGAAGTGGGCAGGTCACCCATTCCCAGGGGTTCTTTACCCTTCGCACCACTTGTTCCCGATGCCGCGGTCAAGGGTTTTTCATTCCTCATCCCTGTACGGATTGCCGGGGCATGGGGAAGGTCAAGAAGCCCAAAAAGATTTCCATCAAGATCCCTGCCGGAGTGGATACGGGGAGTCGCTTGAAGGTAGCTGGAGAAGGGGGGGAAGGGGAACGGGGGGGCCGGCCCGGAGATCTATATGTAGTCTTACACGTAGAACCTCATTCTTTCTTCGAACGCCAAGGCGATGATATTCTGTGTCAGATTCCCATCTCTTTCACTCAGGCCGCGCTGGGAGTGGAGATTGAGGTTCCTTCCTTGAATGGTTCCAAGAAGCTTTCTATTCCGGCCGGTTCTCAGAGCGGCCAAGTCTTTACTTTACGCGGCCAGGGTTTCCCCCATCTGGAAAGTTTCGGAAAAGGCGACCAGCACGTCCAGATTCTAGTCAAAGTTCCCACCAAGCTGAGCAAGCGCCAGAAAGAGCTTTTGCAGGAGTTTGCTTCCCTGGAAGGCAAAGAGGCGTAGTTAGCCCTTCAGAAAATCAGGTCTGGCGTACTCCGGATTGGGATAGGTATAGAACCCTTTGCCCGATTTTACACCAAGCTCATTTCTTTCGATCCTGGCCTTCAAGGCATGCGGGGGATGATCTTTATCGTCCCTCGACTCTTTGTAATAGACCATCTCGATGTCATAGACTACGTCCAGCCCAACGGCATCCATGAGCCCGAACGGACCCTGGTTCATGCCGGTGAAAATCATCCAGGCCCGGTCGATATCCCGGAAGTCAACATAACCCCCAGCCCACATGTAGAGCGTCTGCCGTTTTACCGCCCTCCAGACGCTATTAAAACAAAAGCCAAGAATTTCCTTTTTAACGGTCAAGGGAATGCATCCGATTGAACGGATGAATTGCTTTCCGGCTTCCATGGTCTCGACCGTAGTCTTCGTCCCACCCATAATATCCACCATGTTCATACTACTGGCCGGTATGTAAAAATGCATGTTCAGACACTTTTCGGGCCTTTTAGTAGCACTCTCGATTTTAGAGATGGGCATAGAAGAACTGTTCGTAGCCAGGATCGCCCCTTGAGGAGCGAGGGAGTCAATCTGGGAGAACACTTTTCGCTTCAGCTCCAAGTTTTCCAGCACCGCTTCAATGACCAGGTCTGTTTCTTTCACCGCTTCGGCTAAATCTTTGGCCAGTTTGACTTTCTGAGCTCCCTGCTCCCACTCCTCCATCGGCAGGGTAGGGCCCTTTCCTCTCATCTTCATGAGCCCACGGATCTTCTGCAAGGTTTTCGGAAAACTTCCTGGATCCTGATCATAGGCCTTTACATCATATCCATAGCAAGCAGCCTGAATGGCGATTTGCGTCCCTAAAGTCCCGGTCCCAATCACGGCCACTGTTTTAATTGGTTGCCCCATACTCTTCTCCTTTCCTTAAGGAAATCAAAAAGGGATGGGAGGCTTTGCGCCAACCATCCCTTCCATGCTCCAATTATAGATCGATTATTTGCATCTCGGGTTTCCGGTCTCTCCGGGTGGGACTGCCCCTTTCTCAGCCGAAATTATGGTGATTGGTTTTCCTACATAGGGGAACTTGTAAAATTGCCCTGGTCCGGGAAGAATTTCAGCAACAGGGATTGGGGTCTTCACATTGTGATCACAGGGCCTCATGGTCATACGCCCCATAGGCGAGTCGTAGCTCAATCCCTCCCAAGCTTTGATGATATCCTCAGCGTTGGTAGAATTGGCTTTCTTAATAGCCTCAGCCAAGAACATGAAGGCCTGGTAAGACTTACCGACCGTCCAATCCGGGTAGGGGTGCTCCGGGGCCATTTTTCTCTTCGCCCAGCGCCCGATAAAGTCCTTGTTCTTAGGAGTATCCACCGTCAACATGTAGACTTCTGCTGTAATCGCGCCCACGGCGGCGTCCCCAATGGCTTCTGTGGCAATCGGATCGCTTAGAAAGTAACTGGCAACCTTGGACTTCATTCCCAAAGCAGCAGCCTGCTTAAGCAAGACAATAAGATCGCCACCCCAATCTATGGTGAACATAACTTCCGCTTTTGAATCGATGACCTTACTGATGTAGGGCGCCATATCCTTTGCTCCCACAGGATGGTAATCTTCGCCCACTAATTGCCAGCCAGGTTTAAATTTATTCATGGCCCTCTTGAAGGCCGCAGCCCCCTGACGCGGGGCGGAATAGTCCTGGCAGAGAATGTAAAATGTCTTATAAGGAGTTCCGGCGAAATAGGCCGCTAATGCGGTGGAATGCTGGCTAGTGCTTAATTGCACTCGAAAATGGTGACGATTGAAAAGTTTACCCGTGAGATCATCACCTGCCCATCCATAGTTGAGCACTATGATTTTTTCTTTTTCCCCCAAATCGGAAAGCGCTTGGCCCACGTTCGTCGCTGTTCCACCCACGATGAAACTCACTTTTTCTTCTAGGATGTACCGTAAGGCTTTGCGAGTGCCGACATCTGGTTTGAGTTGATGATCATCATAGAACATTTTGATCGGCCTGCCCAGCAATCCACCGGCGGCATTGATCTCCTCCACTGCAAACTTTATCCCGTATTGATAGCCGTCCCCAACGGTTTTCATGACCCCGGAAATAACCTCAAGACATACCATTTTAATGGGTTCGGCTGATTCTCCCAACGATGGGTACCCGATCGCGACTAGGATTACCATGGCCAATACCATTAACACTTCTTTTTTCATGGCTCCCTCCTTGTTGGTGTTTAATTTCCTTAAAAGCACGATGTTCTGATCTTCAGTTTAATGTGGCTCCCCGGGGAGAAACGGATGGCCTCAAACCTCCAAATACTTTTGCCGAACTTCGTGCGCCTCCTTTAGTTCTTGCCCCGTTCCCTGGAAGACGATCTTCCCTTTGGAAATGACGTAGATTCTCCCGGCAAGGCGCAAGCCCACACGCATGTTCTGCTCCACGAGAAGAATGGGAACGTCGTGCTGGTGAATGTCTTGAATGACTTGTTCCACGGTCTCCACGATCTTAGGGGCGAGCCCCTCTGTGGGCTCGTCAACTAAGAGAACCTCGGGGTTTCCCATGAGTGTCCTGGCAATGGTCAGCATCTGCTGTTCCCCACCTGACAAGTGACCCCCCTTTTGCCTGTCCCGGGCCTGCAAGGCTGGAAAATAATTGTAGACTTTATTAATAGTCCAACCATCCCCATTCCCTTTCCGCCCAGGTTTAATGCCCATGAGCAGGTTCTCACGCAAAGTCAGGGTGGGGAAAATTCTCCGGTCCTCGGGAACATAACCAACGCCCAATTTGGCGATCGTATGGGTGGGGAGCCCGGCAATGTTTTGCCCTTTGAAGAGCACCTGACCCGACCGGGGTTTGACTAGGCCAATGATAGATTTAAGGGTCGTGGTTTTCCCTACTCCGTTTCGGCCCAGGAGACAAACGACTTCCCGGCGGTCAATTTCCAGGAAAACACCTTGGAGGATGTGACTCTGCCCGTAAAAGGTATTTAGGTCTTTGATCTCTAATAACATATCCTACTCCTTCTCCTCGCCCAGGTATGCATCTTTCACCTTCTGGTCGTTGCGAATCTCCTCTGGCGGACCTGACGCTAGAACTTGGCCATAATAGATAACTGAAATCCGGCTGGCAATGCTGAAGACCACTTCCATGTCATGCTCCACAATGACGAGGGTCTTCCCTTCCGAAACCCGCTCGATGAGCTTCACAGCGTCTCGGGTCTCCTCTGAGGACATCCCTGCCGTGGGTTCGTCGAGGAGGATGAGTTGGGGGTCAGTGGCGATGGTCAGGCCGATCTCTAATGCCCGCTGCTGACCATAAGAAAGCTCACCGGCGATGGCATCTTTTCGCTCCAGAAGGCCGATCTGCTCCAGCACTTTCTCCACGTGGGTATTGATGCCGTCCATCCTGGACAGAAGGGAAAACATATTGTAATAGATTTTATTTTTGGAAAGAATCACATTCCGCACATTCTCGAAAACGGTCATCGTGCTGAAAAGGTTAACAATCTGAAATGACCGGGCCATCCCCATACGATTGAGTTTAAACGGATTTTCACCAGTAATATCTTTACCCTTAAAAAATATTTTCCCTCTGCTGGGCAAATATTTTCCCGTGATCAAGTTAAAGAGCGTGCTTTTCCCCGCGCCGTTGGGGCCGAGAATCGCATGACGTTCGCCCTCCTTAATTCCCAGATCGATACCAAATAAAACTTCCAGTCCTTGGAAATCTTTATAGATTCCCTGCAATTCCAAAATATTCCTTTTTCTTTCATTTCCGGCCAATTCGGCCATGAACCTATCCTCCATTATTTTTTCGTACGGATGATTCCCATAATGCCCTGAGGGGCAAAAATGACGATGCTGACGAAAATGAGACCAAAGAAAAACTCCCAGCGGTCGGTAAAACTGCTCAGGTATTCAGAGAGATAGACGAAAATCCCCGACCCGATGACCGGGCCCCAGAAATAGCCAATTCCTCCAATGAAGGCCATGAAGAGGACGTTGGTAGACATCCCCATATCAATAGTGGTTGTGGAGATGAACTCTTGGAATTGGGCGAACAAGGCCCCGGAGATTCCTGCAAAAAATCCCAGTATGGTTAAGAAGATCATCTTGGAGGCATTCACATTAAAACCAATAAATTTTGCTCTCTCTTCATTGGATTTAATACTCATTACAACATTTCCCAAAGGGGTTTTGATAAAATACCAGCAGATAAAAAGGCAGATTCCAATGATGATCACTGAAACATAATAGAAGTTAGCCGGGTCTTTCATTGAAATCCCCAGCAGGTCTGGCTTGGGAAACTTGCCCAGCCCATCATCCCCACCTGTGACATCACGCCATTTCCAGGCGATGGCCCAGATGAGTTGGTTAAAGGCAAAGGTGAGCAGGGCAAAATAGGTTCCGCTCATCCTCACCAAAAAAGCACCGAGGATAAGCCCTACGAGCCCGGCTAACAGCCCTCCCAGAAGAACTCCGCTCATGAAGGAAAGGCCTTTGATGTGGACCCAGCCCAGAACGGAACCGTAAGCCCCCAACCCGAAGTAGGCCGCATGGCCAAAGGAGAACATCCCTCCCTCATTGAGCAGCATCTTCCACGTCATGGCAAAAAGGGTTAGAATGATAATTTCGTTAAGCATCCGCAGTTGAAATTTGGGCAGGAGGTAGGGGAAAAGGATGGCTAAAACCGCCAAGATGGCTCCAACCGCCAGGGAAAGGTTTCTTCTCTTCATAACAGTTCCTCTATTAGGCCTTCTCCCCGAAAAGTCCGGAAGGTTTGATGATCAAAACCACGGCCATAAATAAAAAGGGGAAAACAATAGCAAAGCGAGGGATGAAAAGAATCCCAAAAGACGAAAGTTCCCCGATGATGAAAGAGGCTACAACTGCACCCAGGAGGCTCCCCAGTCCTCCGGACACTGTGACGACGAAACAGTCAACAAGGATGTCCAAAGCCATACCTGGATAGGTGTTGATGAAAGGCCCAGCAATCACCCCCGCCAGGCCGGCCAGCCAGGAGCCGATGCCCATAACCAGCATGAAAACAAAGGGGGTGTTTGTACCCAGAGCACTGACCATATCCCGGTCTGAAACGGCGGCTCGAACGGTTATGCCCAGCCGGGTCTTCATCAGGATATAAGCCAAAAAACCCAGGACAGCCAGAGAGAAAAAGAGGATAAAGAGCCGATAGGTCGGGTAGACAATTCCCATGATCATTACGGAGCCAGAAAGGGCCTGCGGGATGGGCACTGGCAAATCGGCCGTTCCCCAAATCCACTTTACGGACTCATTGACCACGAAAAGGATACCAAAACCGATTACAAACTCCTGGACATGCCCGCCTGCATGAACCCGCCGTAAAAGAAAACGCTCCAATAGAATTCCCAGGATGCCGACGATGATCGGGCAGACCACCAACCCCACCCAGAAATTCCCAACCATCTTGATCATCTGGTAAGAAAAGTACGCTCCGAGCATGTAAAAAGAAACGTGTGCAATGTTCAGAACATTCATCATGCCGAATACCAGGGTGAGACCAGAAGCGACTAAGAAAAGAAGCATGCCATAGGCTAGCCCATGAAGCCCCTGAATGACAAAGGTAGATACTACCGATCCCATCGAATCCCTCCTTTCTTCATAAAATTTCCCCGAAAGGCCAACCTAACTATTATCCACTGATACCAATGATATTAATACCCTTTATCCCCTTCCTGGATCAGCATGAAAATCCATGCTTGCTTATCCGAGGTAACCCCTTTTCCATATGAGGAACGCTCGCTTTGAAACCCGCGCGGTCTTCCTTCCTTAGCAGCCATTTCATTTTCTGGCCTTCCTTTTGTTGAGCTAAGCGCTCCCTTGATTTTTTCTCCCATCATCAAAGAATTCCACAAGCCGATTGTTGAGGGCCCGAACGATAAGGAATAGGATGGGAGGGGAACTCTGCCATTTTCGTCTGAGAAAGAAGGCTCTTGGTAAGATGGGTGCGGGGAGCCAATTTCCCTGCTTCCCTGAAGGCGAATCGAGAGAATTCTCTTGGCCGTTCCCCGCTCGGGATAGATGGACAAATATCTGTCCTCCCTATCGAGGACGGGTCCTATGATAGGAAAAGTTTTTTAAGTTTGTCAAGAAAAAAGAGACCCCGTGTGGAGACACACTAAGGCCTGATCTGAAGCGCCCTTTAATCTTGAATGCCCCGATAGTTTGGGCAAAGTGTCAAGGCTCAATTGACGGGATACAACAAATACTTCAATCCACGTCCCTCTTCGAAGAGTTGAAACACTTCTCGCCATTGACTTAGAGGAAATTCCCCGGTTATCAAGGGTTTCAAATCAACCTTTCGATCTCTTAACAAATTTATCGTCTTTTCCCAAGTTCCCCGATTATGACCAAATGATCCCTTGATATGGATTTCCTTCAGGACGACGCCATCATAGTTTACAGAGGATATCGGATTTCCAAAAAGTCCCACCTGAATAATTTCTCCCCCTTTGCGAACAAAAGACAGGCAATCGTTCACCCCTCCCACAGCCCCAGAGCATTCTAATGCTATATCTACCCCGTAGCCACCCGTGAGTTCGGAAATTAAGGGAAGTGGATCTTTTTTGTTAATTTGCAGGCAATGATCAGCGCCCAATCCATCTGCCAGTCGAAGCCTTTTTTCATCTTTCTCTATGCCGGTGATGATGACATTAGCCCCCATGGCTTTGGCTACTTGAAGTACTAATAGGCCAATGGTTCCTGGTCCGCTAACAAGGACCGTCTTCCCTGGCGCAGTTGAACTCATCTCCATAACTGCATGGGTGGCGCAAGCTAATGGTTCGCACAGGGCCCCTTCTGGAAAGGAAATATGATTGGGAAGACGATGGAGGGCCCCCTGGCGTACCGAAACAAAGGAGGCAAATGCTCCATCCCGGCCAGATCCATAGCCCAAGCGTTGATCACAGAGTTGGGTTTGACCTAATCGACAAAATTTGCATGAATCGCAGAAACTGGCAGTGGTATCAACGGCGACCCGATCTCCCACCTTCCACTCCTTGACATCGGGACCTACTTGCGCCACCACGCCACAGAATTCATGTCCAACAGTCACGGGAGGGCGAACCTTGGGGTAGAGGTCATGAAAGATATGGATATCCGTCCCGCAGACGCCTGCCCGGCGGACCTCCACGATTGCCTCACCCTCTTGAAGAAGGGGCGCGGAGACTTCAATAACCCCCATGTTACCGGGGCCACGTTGAAGTTTTCGGAGTGCCTTCATGGCTGAAGCTCAATTCTGATTTAAAGATGTAAGAATGTAATGGTGGGGTTTTCGATTCTTCTTTTCAACGAATCCAGAAAAGCAGCCCCGTAAGCCCCATCCGCCACTCGATGGTCTATAGATAATCCGGCGATGGCGACTCTCTTTGAGCAAACCTTTCCTTCCTGCATCACCAATTTTTCTTGCGTCGCCCCCACACTCAAAATTGCACTCTGCGGAGGGTTAATAATGGCGGTAAAGTGGCTAACGCCGAAAGTGGCCAAACTCGTGATGGTGAAGGTGCCACGTTCCAATTCGATTTTCTGAAGTTTCCCCTGCCTGGCTCTCTCCACCAGTTCGATCCGTTGACGGGCAATTTCCTCCAAGCCCATATGATCCACCCGGGGAATAGACGGAACGATCAGGCCCTCCTCCAAAGCCACGGCCAGACCGATGTTAATCTCTTCCAGCAATTGGATTTCTTCTTCCTCCCACCTCGCATTCAGGTAAGGAAATTCTTTCAGGGTAAGAGCCACAGCTTTCATCAAAAAGTCGTTTATCGATATCTGGAATTCAAGAGGTTCCTTATAGCTTGATTTTAATATTTCGCGAATTTCCAGGAGTGCGTCCATCCCCATTTCACTGAAAACACACAGATGAGGAGCGCTGAATGCGCTTTTCACCATGCGCCTGGCAATGGTTTTCCGCATCGAAGTTAGCGGAACCTTTTGGCCCGGAATGGCCTGGGTAGCCTTCGGAACCGTCTCTTTTTCCGCGATCTTTTCCCTAACCGGGACACTTTTCGCCCTTCCCGTTTCTTCTTTCTGCCTCTGAATAGGGGCCAGATAGGCCTCCACATCCTTCTTCATAATGGTTCCGTGCGGGCCAGTCGACTGCACCAACGTAAGGTCTATACCTTCCTTCTCCGCGATCTTTCTGGCCACCGGTGCTACCCGAAGGCGATCAATTTTTTTCTCGGATATTGGCGTCACTTGGCGGACGGGCTGAGCTACCATGCTTGAAGGGAGCTCTCGATACGCTTCGGGTAAAGCCTCTCCTTCAGCCACAATAATAGCCACGACTTGGGTAATTCCCACCTTAGAGCCTTGAGGGTAGAAGATTCTGCCCAAGATTCCCGAGGCGGGAGACCCGATTTCAGTCGTGACCTTTTCGGATTCGACCTCCAACAAAGGCTCTCCTTTATTTATCCGGTCCCCCTCGGATTTAAACCAATTGAGAATGGTTACTTCTTCAACGACTTCACCCAAGGACGGAACGATGACTTCCACAGCCATGATCAGTTCTCCTGAGCATCTTTTCTGATGAGATTCAATGCGTCACGATATTTAGAATTTCTCGGGCGATTTTTTCCTCGTTCGGAATGACAAAATTCTCCAGCACCGGACTGTAAGGCACGGGGACATCTAGAGCTCCCAGACGATGGATCGGGCTGGTCAGGAAGTCAAACCCTTCTTTAGCTACTATGGCGGCGATCTCCGCCCCAAAGCCGCCGGTGGTGCAAGCCTGATGCACGATCAAAAGGCGCCCAGTTTTTTCTACCGATTTAAGAATGGCTTCTTTATCTAACGGCTGCAGGGTTCTAAGGTCAATCACCTCTGCCTGAATTCCTTGCTTCGCGACCGCTTCCGCTGCTTTCAGAGCCCGATGGACCATGAGCGAATAAGATACGACGGTAATGTCCTTCCCCTGCCTTCTGATATCGGCCTTTCCAAATGGAATAAGGTACTCCTCCTCTGGGACGGGTCCCGAGGTCGTCATAAGCTGTTGGTGTTCAAAGAAGATCACCGGGTTATCTTCTCGAATCGCGGTCTTGAGCAGCCCCTTAACGTCATAAGGCGTGGAAGGAATGACCACCTTTAACCCCGGGACATGGGGAAACCAAGCCTCCAGATGTTGGGAATGCTGCGCGGCGGCTAAACGAAGGCCGCCTAGAGAAGTGCGAATCACCAGGGGAACTTTAATCTTCCCCCCAAACATATACCGAATCTTAGCAACCTGGTTGACGATCTGTTCCATGGCCAAGGTCAAAAGGTCACAGAACATAATATCCGCAACCGGCCGCATGCCCGTGATGGCTGCTCCCAGAGCAAATCCTACAATGGCGTTCTCCGAAATGGGTGTGTCTCTTACCCGCTCATCACCGAATTCTTTCCAGAGTTCCGGCTTGGCCGCATAGACCATGCCGAATCGACCTACATCCTCTCCCATGACAAATACCCGCTCGTCCCGGCGCATTTCTTCCCCCAGGGCTTCGATCAAGGCACTCGCAAAAGATATTTCTCTCATGATTTTTTACTCCTCGTTATAGAGATCTCTCAGCGCATCTTGTGGTTCGGGCCACGGACAATTCTGGGCAAACTGAACCGCTTCCTCTAAATCTTTTTGAGTTTCCTGGTCCACCTGATTCAGGCCATCTTGATTCAATATCCCCTTACCCAAGAGCACCCTCTGGAACCGTTTGATCGGACACCTTTCCATCCATTCCTCGATCTCTTTTTTGGAACGATACGCATAGGTCCGGTCTGCCTCCCCCTCATAATGGCCCCGCCAACGGTAGGTTTTACACTCCAAAAGAGTAGGGCCTTCGCCCCGCCTGGCGCGGGCTACTGCCTCTTTAGCCGCTTCGTGCACGGCCATCACATCGTTGCCATCTACCATCCCTCCCTGAATCCCATAGGCATCCTTCCTAAGGTATATATCCCGGATTGAGCCAGACCGGCTCTGGGCAACCGAGATGGCATACTGGTTATTCTCACAGATGTAGATCACAGGCAGCTTCCAGACAGCCGCCAGGTTTAGGCTCTCATGGAAGGCTCCCTGATTCGATCCTCCATCTCCAAAAAAGCAGGCCACGACCTGATCCGTTCCTCGCATCTTGATGGAAAGGGCCGCCCCTCCGGCAATGGGCATACCGGCGGAAACGATTCCATTGGCTCCAAGGATCCCCAGGTCAATGTCAGCGATGTGCATGGATCCGCCTTTACCGTGGCAATAACCCTTCTCCCGGCCTAAGAGTTCGGCCATCATCAAGGAAATGTTACCCCCTTTGGCAATGCAGTGGCCGTGTCCCCGGTGAGTGCTCGAGATGTAGTCGTCCTGGCGGAGCGCAGCGCAAACGCCGGTGGCGACCGCCTCTTCTCCAATGTACAGATGGAGCAACCCAGGAATGACCTGCCGGGCTTTCAGTTCCATCGCTTTCTCCTCGAACCGCCGGATCAAAAGCATGGTTCGGTATAATTGGAGCATCCGTTGGGGTTGGGATTTCATCTTAATTCCTCCTCATCAGGAACATTTGACAACGTAAACTCTTTTCTATGAAATAGAGAAAGGGACCAAAAAAATAAACCCACCTCTTGCAAGGTGGCTTTGCCCTGCCAAAGGCAAAAGAATGGGTAGCAAATAGGAATTACCTTACCTGAATTCGTTCCCTTTTTAAAGGAAAATCAAGAGAATCGAGAAAGATTTTTTTGAAGTCACCCGTTTCCGATTTTCGAATAACTTTTGTCGCCAATATTATACACAGCGTCATTAATTCCAACAAAGCCCGTCATTCCCGCGAAAGCTGGAATCCAGCTCAGAAAAACTGGATTCGGGGTCAAGCCCGCAATGACAAACCGGCTTAAAATTATGTCGTCATGTGTGGCAATTCATTATACTGAACCAGTTCAAGGGTCATGCTGTCAGGGTCATGGAAATAGGTTGCCTTAACCCCTGGTCGCAACACCAGGGGCGGAGCATTGAACTGAACCCCTTGGCCCAGTAATTGTTTGTATAGATCGTCAATGTTCTCCACCTGGAAAGCCAGATGGATAATTCCTTTGTCGCACTGGAGTTTATTGGGTGGGTATGGCTTTCCTTTGGGGGAATGATATTGGAGAAGCTCGATCCGGCTTCCCCACCCGCTAAGTAGAGCAATAGACACATCCACGTTTTTCATACCCACCACCCGCTCCAGGGCATCTCCTTGTCGATGGTCCATCCGCCATTCAAGAGTCATCCCCAGCAAATCGCGGTAGAAATGGATGGACGCATCTAAATCACTGACGCTGATCGCGGTGTGGTGTATGGCTTTTATCATCTTTCCCTCCATCCATATGCTACCGTTGAGATCGAGGATTTCATTCGTAATGGATCTGATCTTAGGCCAGGATTTTTCCCGTAAGCCCAACTTGTCCTGGCAACCCTGCCTTAAAGAGGGCACTCGTTAAGGTAAGATTGGGCAGAATCTCTTTTAGATATTGGGAAGCTTTAAGGAGACGATGGATATCCACTCCCGTGTGAACTCCCATCTCGTTGAACATAAAGACTAAATCTTCCGTGGCTACATTCCCTGAGGCCCCAGGAGCAAAAGGACATCCTCCCAATCCCCCGATGGAGGAATCAAAAAAACGGACCCCCGTTCCATAGGCCGCTAAGGCATTGGCCAAACCCAGACCCCTGGTGTTGTGAAAGTGAACACCAAAAGTGATCCTGGGAAACGTTTCCATACACGTATGGGTAATCTGTTCCACCTGCCTTGGATTGGCAAAGCCAACTGTATCACAAAGGGTTATCTTCCTGATACCCATCGCACCTGCCCTCTCGACAAAACGCAAGATATCCTCCTCCTTCACTTTTATTTCGAAGGGGCAACCGAAAGTCGTTGCCAGGTCTAGCTGGGTCTCCATTCCCGCATAGGCCGATTCCAACTCTATGATCTTCTTCAGCTCTTCCAGAGACTCCTCGGGAGTGAGCCTCACATTGTTCAAGTTGTGCGATCGGCTGACCGAAATAACGAAAATTAAGCTCCTGATTCCGCTCTCGAGAGCATTCTGGGCACCCTTCAGGTTAGGAACAAGGGCTGTCAATTTGACTCCTTCCAGGTCGAGGACCCCCTTTATGACGTCACTCATGTCTCGAAATTGAGGAATTGCTCTTGGATTGACAAATGAGCCGGACTCAATCTCTCTCAGCCCACTCTCAGCCAGGCACCTGATCAGTGATATCTTTTTCTCGGTCTCGACATATTCCCTCAAATTTTGTAATCCATCCCTGGGGCCGACCTCCACGATCTGAACTGCGTCTTCTGGTATCATTCCTTTGCTCTCCTTTTCAACTCCGGGTCAGTCTCAAATAGGGGAAGAAAGTCCACCCAACTGGAACCCACAAAAGCATCCCCTCCTACGCCGACCGCAGTACTTTGACCAATCCCTTCCTTGGTGAGGTAATAACAGGTGGCGGGTGTATTCCCTCCGCTCCTGGACAGAACTCCTGTTGGGCCCGGCCGAAAGATTTCCCGGGCCAGCGTCACCCGGGCTCCGATGAGACCCACAACGGCTTTCCCCGGGCTGATGATTCCGATCGAATTCGGTCCGATAATACTTTCGTCAATTTTGTGGTTTCTTATACCCAATTTCTTGGGATATTGTACCCGCCGTCTCCAGAACCATTTTTATGAATTCTTTTACTTTTTCATGGGTAAAACGAATCAAAGGCCCGGATAAATTTAATGAGGCAATGACCTCTCCATTAAAATCTCTTATCGGGGCGGAAACGGAGGAAACATATTGAGCACGTTCTTGAAAGCTCACCGCATATCCTTGCTTGCGAATCTTGCTGAGTTCTTTCTCCAAACTCATAAAATTGGTAATCGTATTAGATGTGAAACGAGGAAGTCCAGCTTTTGGAAGAATCTCTCGGCGCTTCTCTTTTGATAGGTGGGCGAAAAGGACCTTCCCAGCTGCTCCGGCATGGAGAGGATAAGCGCCACCGATATTGAGGACGGGTCTGAGTTCATGGGAACTTTCGAACTTTTCAATACAAACCCTTTCATTGTCTTGGATCACAAAAACGGTGACCGTCTCATCCGTTCTATCTCGAAGATTTTTTAAATGGGGTAGGGCGATCATTCTCCATTCGAAATTTGCCAGAAAGATATTGGCCAATTCTAAGACCTTGGGTGCTAACCGATATTTCTGACTTGGGGAGATTTTGACCACCCAATTCTCCTGCTTAAGAGTTGCTAATAGTCGCGAAACGGTGCTTTTTGACAAGTTTAATTTGTGGGAAGTTTCTATCACCCCAATTTCAGCAGTTTCCGGAGTGAAACAACTCAGAATATCAAGGCAATGTTTTACGGATTTGATTTCGTTCATTATTTGTTCCGTATTATGCAACTTTGTTTGCAAAATGCAAAATATAATACCTGGTTAAACTTGTCAACAAAAAAGAAGCCGAGCGGCGATCACGTTTCCAGTTCCCTCGTCATGGCCGGAGGCTCCGGGGAGCTGAGGGAAATATAGCCTTTGACTTTTCTTAGGGAAAATAGGAATGAGGTTCTTATGAATTCAAGAAAAGGAGCTTGATTCGGGCAAGTTTCCTATTGCAGAATTCCTGTAAGAGGACGCTGACGAAATCGGAAAATTCGACACTTAACGAAGTAATTTCTTCCCCACCCGGATTGAGTCTTCAGAGATAGCAGCCGCCAACATTTTTTGCCTATCTTCAGAAACACTTTTTCCCAAGGAGGTTTCGCCATGGGTGAGCGATTAACGGTCTAGTACTACGAACCGCTAGAAAAAAAGGCCGGAACGCTGTTCCAGCCTTTTTGAGCGTTATTCTTACGCAGGCGAATTAGCTTTTCTGAACCTCGACCTCGATCTTTTTGGGAAGGTAATGCTCTTCCATCGGGGCCGTAATCTCTAGAATGCCATCATGGTACTTGGCTTTAATCTCTTCTGTCTTCACGCCTTCGGGAATGGCTAAACTGCGTCTGAACGAACCGTAACACAACTCATCCCGAATCACTGAATTTTCTGGGATTTCTTCTGCCTTCTTCCGCTCTCCCTCGATGGTTAAGCACCCTTGATCCGCTGTCAAATGAACATCCTTCGGATTCACCCCAGGAAGGTCCACCTTCACAACGAAGCTACCGTTATGACGGAAGCTCTCCACCGGGGGAGAAGCACAATAACCTTCCTCCGTCATTTCCAGAGGTTCCATGAATTCCCGGAAGAATTGATCGAAGTCCCAATCTAAACTAACAAAATCCCTCAGGGGATTCCATCTAATCAGGCTCCCCATGGTCTCTCCCTCCTTTCTAAACGTGAAACTCTTTTTTGCCAAACTCCTCTTTGATATCCTACTACCGCCTATTCAAGCAGTTTTTTCGACTTCTATCCTCACTTCTTCAGGTGGATGGGCCTTTCCCACGGGAGCGGTAATTTCTAACACCCCGTCGTGATACTTCGCTTTGATCCCATCCGCCTTGAATCCTCGGGGAAGGGGCACGGAACGCTGAAAAGCCCCGCAGAAAACTTCTTTTCTGCTGAAATCTTTCCCTTTGGTCTCTCTATCCGTCTTTCGTTCACCCTGGATGAGCAAACGGTCACCTTCCACGGTCACATGAATATCCTTTGCTTTCACGCCAGGCAGGTCCGCCTTGATTACGTAATTGCCGTTCTTCCGGTAACTTTCCACGCGAGGTAACCACCGTCCCAATTTTTCAATCTCCATCCGTGATGGGGCGGCAAAATCCTCAAAGAAATCCTCAAAATCCCTGTCCCACAAGGTGCTAAAAGGTCGCCAGGGAATCAATTCGCGAGAGGGTCGCCATCGAATCAAGCTGGTCATATTCTTCTCCTCCTTTCTTCCTCGACTTTGGCAGTCGAAAACCAATTTTTCCCATTCTTTACAAATTCAATTAAAAGATAATCACCATTTTCTTGATTGTCAAGATAGGGTTACTTAGAGATTCCACCCCACTGCCTCTCCGGAGGGAATCAGAATAAATTCTCTTCTTTTCTTAAAGCTTGAGACCTTTTAGGGAGGCGTAAGACTGGATGGTGTTGATGGCCTGGTTGAGGCGGCGGATTTTGACGTTTTTATCTTTCAAGGCCTCAATATCCTCCAGCGGGACTTGCGTGCCCCGCACTTCCCGGACGACGATGTTCAGATTGAAAAGGAGGACTTTCAAATCCTCGGGGTTGTATGCGCGCAAGGTAGCCTGGGTAAACTGTTGATACCCCTGAGCGACGTCATAAGCTAGCTTCTTTGGGTTTCCGGCAATGGGCACGTTTCTCCTCTTTCGGGGTTTGGCCAATCCGCTCAGGAGGGATTGATCGAAAACCCAAACTCGCCGTGCCCTCCATAACCCCTAAAGGAAGAGACAACGAGCCGCAACTGAGTTTCAAGCATTTTTTGCCATAGGAGCTAGAGGTCTTCTCCCTCATCCCTGGCGGATTCCCCTCTGGCAGTGCTTTCTTCCTCCATGGCTTGATCCACCACGGCGTCAAAATCTTCGCCCAAGTCTTCCCCCAGCTCTTTGCCCATCCGTTTCATCCAGCGGGCCATGCTGGTCGGGTCATTCTCATCGATATCTCCAAGCTTGCTTGGGTCTGCCAGGGACTCCAGTCGGCTCTCCTCGGAACGAACCCGGGCGATTCGTGAAATGAGCTTGGTCATTTTTTTGCTCTGGCATCGCTTGCACTTTGGGTGGAAGGGAGCGCGAAGGCTCAGAACAATAAAACTGGAAATTTTTCCACAATCCTGACAGAGGTATTCGTAGATGGGCATTAAACTTTTGCCTCCCTTGGCAGGATTTCCTTTCTGGGGTCGAATCCAGACCCGCCCCTCTTTAAGAACTCTATTTAAAAGGTTTTTTCTTAAAGGAGCAACCTTTTGCGGTACCGGCTCGGGAAAGCTAAACCTTTCTATTCTGCTCTGGCCCTGACCAGTATCCTACTTTCTGCCAGATGCAATTACAAATTAAACCTGCAGAGAGTTTCTCCTCCGAATGTAGATCTCAAAGATTTCCAACCTGTTGCGATCCTCTCGATTCAAGATGCCCCCGGTTATCCCCAATCGGGCGTGAACCTGAGGGTACCTGTCAGCTGCGGCTGAGATTGAGTATGCTGGAGCCCGAGAAAGGCTCCTTCCCTCCACCAAACCCCTAATCGTTCTTAATTTTTTCCTTTCGATATCTTTGATTTTGATCAATATCCGACACCTCTTCGCTGAGTCAGGGTCCCTCCCGCTCAGACTTGGGGTGCCGAGACATCAGCTCGACCACGGCTTCCCGTGGATTCTTGCTTTCATAAAGAATCTCATGAACTTTCTCCGTAATGGGCATCTCCACTTCCAGCTTTCTGGCCAAGGCAATAAGCGCCTTCGTTGTCCGGATGCCTTCGGCGACCATCCTCATTCCCTCCAGGATGGCGGAAAGCGTGCGCCCTTTCCCGAGTTCCAAGCCCAAATAGCGATTTCTGCTTAAGTCGCCCGTACACGTAAGGACTAGATCTCCCAGCCCGGCCAAACCGAAGAAAGTTTGGGCATCCGCTCCCATCTTCATCCCCAACCTGGCCATCTCGGCCAACCCCCGGGTGATCAGAGCGGCCCGGGAACTGTGCCCAAAGCCCAAGCCATCTGAAGTTCCAGCCGCGATGGCCATGACATTCTTGATCGCTCCCCCCAGCTCTACGCCCATCAGGTCTGGGTTGGTGTAGACGCGGAAGTAAGGCCTAGCAAAAAGCTCTTGGGCTTTCCGCGCGGCCTCGGGATTGGACCCTGCCACGGCCACGGCCGTAGGGAGCCTGCGTGAGACTTCCTTGGCAAAACTCGGGCCGGACAGGCAGGCGATCTCGGCCCTGGGGCTTTGGCCTATGACCTCTCTCAAAACCTGCGATACGGTTTGGTGAGATTGATCCTCCAGGCCCTTGGTCGCACTGATGATCAGGGCGTCTTCTCGAATATAAGGTCGCCCTTTGGTAAAAATTTCCCGCACAACATGAGAAGGGACTGCACAGACCACAATGACCTTGCCAGTAAATGCTTCTTCCAATGAGTGGGTCAGCCGAATGCCCTCTGATAGACGGATTCCCGGTAAGAAAATTTTATTCTCCCGCTCTTTTTCCATGACCCAGAAGAGCTCCTCTTCGAAAACCCACAAGTCCACTGGCCTGCCTTTTTCGGCAAGAAGGTTGGCCAGTGTCGTTCCCCAGCTCCCGGCGCCAATGACTCCGATTCCCCCTTCTTTGGTGATGAGTGCGGCCATGAATCAGGAATTCTCCTCTTCCTCGGTTTCTGCTGCCCCCTCTTCCGCCTCCTGGCCGCCCTGTTCATCCTCGCGCTCGGCTAGACGAGTTACGGCCATCACCCGTTCCCCGGCCTCCAGCTCGATGAGCTTAACCCCCTGAGTGTTCCGCCCGATTACCGAGATCTCCTCGCCCCGCAGGCGGATGATTTTTCCTTTATCGGTGATGAGCATGACGTCGTCCGGCTCGGTAATCTGCTGCACACCCACCATTTTTCCGTTTCGCGGAGTTGTTTTGATGGTGATCACGCCCTGGCCGCCCCGGCTTTGGAGGGGATACCCGTCGATGGGGGTGCGCTTGCCAAACCCATTTTCCGTAACCGAAAGAATGGCGGCTCCCAGAGTTCCAGGCGTGATGACGCCCATGGAGACCAGGAAATCGTCCTTGCTTAAGCGGATCCCTTTGACGCCCCTGGCCGTACGGCCGATTGCCCGGACCTCTTCTTCGGCAAAGCGTATGGCCTTGCCTTCCCGGGAGCTCAGCAGGATCTCTTTTGTCCCATCCGTGAGGCAGGCCGAGATTAACTCGTCCCCGGGGTCGAGGGTCAGGGCGATGATTCCCCCGGTGCGAGGATGGCTGTAAGACATCAGGTCGGTCTTCTTGACCACACCCTTCTTGGTGGTCATAATCACGTACTTCCCTTCCTCGAAAGCACGCACCGGAAGGATGGCGGTTATCTTTTCTTCCCCGGAAATGTTCAGCAGGTTGACGATGGCCTTCCCCCGGGCTATGCGGCCGCCCTGGGGGAGCTCATGGACTTTCAGCCAGAGCACTTTTCCGGAGTCCGTAAAGAAGAGGATATGGCTGTGGGTGGAGGCTACGAACAGTTCCTCGACGAAATCCTCCTCCTTGGTCGTCATGCCCATCTTACCCCGTCCGCCACGCCTCTGGCTGCGGTAGAGGCTGATGGCATTGCGCTTGATGTACCCAGAATGACTGATGGTCACGACCATGTCCTCTTCCACGATCAGATCCTCGAGGTTGATCTCCTGAGCTTCTTCGATGATCTGCGTGCGCCGTTCGTCCCCGTACCGATCCCTGATCTCTTGGAGCTCCTCAATAATCAGGTTCAGCAAAAGCCGCTCATTGCTCAGGATCTCCCGCAGGCGGGCCATGACCTTGATGAGTTCTTTGTAATCCTCGTTGATCTTCTCCCGCTCCAGGTTCGTCAGGCGCTGCAAGCGCATCTCCAAGATCGCCTGGGCTTGCGCCTCGGATAGAGAAAACTTGGTCATCAAGCCTTCCTTGGCATCCTTGGCTGCTTTCGAGGAACGGATCAGGGAGATCACTCGGTCCAGGTTGTCTAGGGCAGTTTTCAGCCCCTCCAGGATGTGGGCATTGGCTTCGGCTTTTCCCAGTTCAAACTGACTGCGGCGGGTGACGACTTCTTTGCGATGGTTGATGAACTGCTGGAGCAGGTCCTTGATGTGGAGCGTCTGCGGCTGACCGTGGACAATGGCTAGGAGGATGATGCCAAAGGTGACCTGCATCTGGGTGTGCTTGAATAGTTGGTTGAGGACCACCTGGGCCACAGCCTCCCGCTTGAGTTCAATGACGATGCGCATCCCTTCGCGGTCAGACTCATCCCTCAGGTCAGCAATGCCTTCAATTTTTCTCTCCTGGACGAGTTCGGCGATCTTTTCTAGGAGCTTTGCTTTATTTACCTGGTAGGGGATTTCCGTAATCACAATGGACTCTCGATCCGTTCTCTTCTGGCGTTCTATCAGGGCCCTCGCCCGAAGCTGGATCATTCCCTTTCCAGAAAGGTAGGCCTCGCGGATCCCGGCGCGTCCTAGGATAAATCCACCCGTAGGGAAGTCCGGACCCGGGATGATTTCGCTCAACTCTTCCGGAGAGATCTCGGAGTTCTTGATAACCGCAATCACGGCATCGATAACTTCCCGCAAGTTATGCGGGGGAATGTTTGTGGCCATCCCGACGGCAATCCCCGAGGCCCCATTCACCAATAGATTGGGGATGCGCGCCGGGAGGAGGGAAGGCTCCATCAAAGATCCATCATAGTTAGAAACGAAATCAACGGTCTCCTTCTCGATGTCCGCCAAGAGCTCTCCGGCAAAACGAGCCATGCGCACCTCGGTATAACGCATGGCTGCGGGGGGGTCCCCATCGACCGAGCCAAAGTTTCCCTGCCCGTCAATCAGAGGATAACGGAGAGAAAAATCTTGGGCCATGCGGACCAGAGAATCATAAACCGCCAGGTCTCCGTGCGGATGGTATTTACCAATGACGTCCCCGACGATTCTAGCCGACTTCTTGTAGGGCTTGTTCCAGTCGTTGGACAGGTCGTACATGGCATACAGGACCCGCCTGTGGACGGGTTTCAACCCATCCCGCACATCGGGTAAGGCTCGTCCGATAATGACCGACATGGCATAGTCCATGTAGGACTTCTGCATCTCCTCTTCAATCCTGACGGGGATTCGATTTTGAACCATCTGCGCTGGCATAGAGATCTCGTCTAAAATATCAAATTACGACGTTGAATTTTCAAAAATACCTTTTAAAATCTAAACTACATTTTGAATTTTTGAAGTTCGGATTTTACTTAGATGTCCAGATTCGTGACGCTCAAGGCATTCCGCTGGATGAAATCGCGCCGGGGCTCAACCTGATCCCCCATAAGCACGGTGAAGATCTCGTCGGCCTTGATGGCATCTTCCACACGAACCTGCAACAGGGTGCGGGTCTCCGGGTTCATGGTCGTCTCCCAGAGTTGTTCCGGGTTCATCTCTCCCAAGCCTTTGTACCGCTGGACTTCCACGCCCTTCTTTCCGAAGGTTAAGATCTCTTGGCCCAACTTAGAGAACCCCGCAACTTCCCGCGAGTCTTCCCCGGCTTTTAAAATAAAGGGCGGTGGGCCCAAGACTTTGAGCTGTTGCGATATCTTTCGTAGTTCTTCGAATTGGGCTGAGCTTACTAAATCCAAATTCAGGACGGTCTCCAAGCGGGCGCCATTGCTGCTGGAAAGACAGCGCAGGTTGTAGCTGCCGTGTTCCGGGTCCTTCTCCACCTGAAACTCTATGCCCCCCTTCTCCTTTTGACCTCTACTCAGGGTGTTTTTGACTTCCTCGATGATCCGATTCACTTCCTTCTCAGATTTGAGGGCACTCTTGGTGAAAGATTCTTGCTGGGCGAAGGCCAACAGAATGTCCGTATCCATCTGTCGTTTGGCTAAGCGCTGCAATATTTTCTTCTGACGGATGGCTTTTTTGATCATCTCCAGCAAGTTTCTACCGCTGAGAGGCGCCTTGTTGCCGGGAAGGATCAGGCGCAGGGTTTCGATCCCCTTTTCCAGCAGATAATCCTCCAGTTCTTCCTCACTGCGCAGATATTTCGCCGCCTCCTTCCCCTTTTTCACGCGGAATAACGGGGGCTGGGCGATATACAAGTTGCCCTTGTCGATCAAAGGAAACATTTGCCGATAGAAAAGGGTCAGAAGTAGCGTTCGGATGTGCGACCCGTCCACGTCGGCGTCAGTCATGATGATCACCCGGTGGTAACGCAGTTTTTCCAGGTTGTATTCTTCTTCCCCCACCCCCGTTCCCAACGCCGTGATGAGGGTTCTGATCTCCTGATTGGAAAGCATTTGGTCGAAGCGGGCCTTTTCCACGTTGAGGATCTTGCCCCGAATCGGTAGGATGGCCTGCGTCCTTCGATCCCTTCCTTGCTTGGCTGACCCTCCAGCCGAGTCGCCCTCGACGATGAAAAGCTCGCTTTCCCGCGGGTCTCGCTCCTGGCAATCGGCCAATTTTCCCGGAAGGGAATCTCTTTCCAGCAGCCCTTTTCTCCGAGTAAGCTCCTTGGCTTTGCGGGCCGCGTCGCGCGCCCGCGCAGAATCCACCACTTTTTCTATAATGCACTTGGCCACGGAGGGGTTTTCTTCAAAGTAAATGCCCAGTTTTTCGTTCACCAAGGCTTCTACCCAACCTTTGACTTCACTGTTGCCCAGTTTAGCCTTGGTCTGACCTTCGAACTGCGGGTTGGAGAGCTTTATACTGATGACCCCGGTGAGTCCCTCGCGGGTGTCTTCGCCCGTCAGGCTTACCTTCAGATTCTTGAAAAGGTTGTTGCTGGCAGCATAATTATTGATGGTCCGAGTGAGGGCGGATTTAAACCCGATGAGGTGCGTGCCCCCATCGTGAGTGTTGATGTTGTTGGCAAAGGAGAAGAGGATCTCTGTGTAACCGTCGTTGTACTGCAGAGCGATGTCAATGTACATCCCCTCTTTTTCGCCTTCCAGATGGATTGGCTTCGGATGGACGGGCGTCTTATTCTTGTTCAGGTACTCGACGAAAGACACGATTCCCCCCTGATACTGGAATTCCTGCTTTTTCTCGGATCGTTCATCCGTCACCGTGATCTTGAGACCACTATTCAGGAAGGAGAGTTCGCGCAGCCGCTGGGATAGGATATCGAAGCTAAAATCGAGGGATTCAAATATTTCTCCATCTGGGCGGAATTTGATCTTCGTTCCCCGCCGTTTTGTGTTTCCCGTGACTTCGAAAGGCGAAACGGGTTGCCCCCTCTCGTACCTCTGAAAATAGACTTTGCCGTCTCTCCAGATTTCCAGTTCTAAAAATTCTGACAGCGCATTGACCACGGAAATGCCGACTCCATGGAGGCCTCCGGAAAATTGATAGCTCTCGCTATCAAACTTTCCTCCCGAGTGCAAAGTAGTCATGACTACCTCTGCCGCGGGCCGTCCTTCCTCCTTATGCATGTCCACGGGGATGCCCCGCCCATTGTCTTCCACGGTAATGCTATTATCCTCATGGATGGTCACGCTAATCTTGCTGCAGAACCCGCCGAGAGCTTCATCGATGGAATTGTCAACAACTTCATATACCAGATGATGCAACCCGGAACTTCCCGTGCTTCCGATGTACATCGCGGGTCGTTTGCGCACGGCCTCTAGACCCTGAAGGACCTTGATCTTCTCGGCAGTATAACCCTGAGATCCTTCGTTCCCTGCTATCTCTCTTTCACTCTTCTTGGCCAAATTTTTCACCCGTTTTTTATATTCGCATGGGCATGACAACACAAGTATGCATGGGGTCATTGGCTGGATGGAGGATGGCTGGGCTCTTTCCATCTTCCAGTTCGAAGATCACCTCGTCGCTGTTCATGATGTTTAGCACCTCCAAGAGGAAGCGGGAATTGAACCCTACGCTTAACTCTTCTCCTTTGTAATCGATGGGCAGTTCCTCTTTGGCTTCGCCGAGTTCTGGATTATAAGTGGACAATTCCAAAAGATCCTGGCTGAAATGAAATTTAACGCCCCGGGTCTTTTCGCTAGAAAGAATGGAGACGCGGCGCAGAGATTCTATAATTTGACTCCTCTTCATACGAAAATGGCGCTTGCTTTTCTGCGGAATGACCTGGCGATAATCCGGAAATTCCGCATCTAAGAGGCGCATAATTAGAACGACGCTTTCCTTTTTTACGATGAAATTGTTATTCATTAATTTTAGCCAGATCTTTTCCCCACCTTCGTCGAGGAGTCTACTTAATTCCGCTAGCCCTTTTTTGGGAACTAAAATGCCATTTTCAAAACCTTTGCCTTCAAATTTTAGCAATCGATCAATCATGGATAGACGGTATCCATCCGTTGCCACCATGCGCAGGCTTTCCTCTTCTGCTCCCGCCTTGGCGAAAAAGACTCCCGTTAAGTTATACCGCGACTCGTCAGTGGAGACTGCAAAAATGGTCTTCTCTATCATTTCCTTCAAAATTTCTACTTCCGCAGCAAAAAAACCCTCTTCTTCGTAGGTCGGCAAGGAAGGAAATGTTTCTGCTGGAAGACCCATGATGTTAAAAAGAGACTTCCCACTGGAAATTTCTACCCATTGGTTTTCTTTTAAGCGTAGGATAACACTTTTTTCTGGAAGTTCTTTTACTACCTCATAAAGTTTCTTGGCTGAAAGAGTTGACCGCCCTTCTTTAATGATTTCGGCGGGATGGAATCCTTTAATACCGATTTCTAGGTCCGTCGCCGTAACGGAAATTCCATTTCCCTGGGCTTCGATCAGAACATTCGAGAGAATGGCCATTGTCGCTTTTTTTTCAACCACGCTTTGAGTTCGATAGAGGCCTTGAGCAAATTCATCTCTTTCAATTTTAAATTCCATTCTCTTTCTCCGACTTTCTACTTATTATTTTAAAATTTAATTAAATTTTATTAGTAGTAATAGGCTTTGTTAATATACTCATTTTACATAAAAATTTTTTAGATTTCAAATAGTTTAATTTGATTTAAGGAGTGGAAAAAGGATTAAAAATATGTGGATGAAATTATTCACCAACGCCCAGCAGAATTTATTCTCAGCCAATCCACATAAAAACCACAAGAAAGCCCCTTATTTTTGTATTTCATTTATTAATGTTTCAATAACTTTTTTAATCTCCCTGTCTTCGGCAACTCTTTTTTCAATCTGGCGAAAAGCATGAATCACTGTAGAGTGATCTTTACCACCGAATTTTGCTCCGATTTCGGGAAAGGAAGATTTGGTCAAAGTTCGGCAGAGGTACATGGAAATTTGCCTGGGAAAGGCGTAGATTTTAAGTTTTCTTGAAGATTTAAGGTCGGAGACTTTAATGTTATAGAAATCAGCTACCGCCTTTTGGATATTATCCACGCTAATCATCTTCTGCCGGTCGCTCAGGATATCTTTGAGTGTTTCTTTGGCCAAGGCGATACTGATGTCGTTTCCGGTTAAGGAAGCAAAAGCCCGAAGGCGCGTGAGTGCTCCCTCCAGTTCGCGAATATTGGATCCAAGTTGGGAGGCCAAAAAGAGCCCAACATCATTTGAAAGCGCAATGTTATATATTTCAGCCTTCTTACAAAGGATGGCTACTTTGGTCTCAATGTCGGGGGGTTGAATGTCGGCGATAAGGCCCCAACTGATCCGCGACCTCAAGCGTTCTTCCAGACCAGGAATTTCTTTGGGAAGTTTATCACTTGAAATGACGATCTGCTTGTGGGAATCATAGAGGGTGTTGAAGGTATGAAAAAATTCTTCCTGAGTCCTCTCTTTTCCACCCAGAAATTGGATATCATCTACTAGAAGGACATCCTTGTTGCGGTACTTGGTCCGAAACTCGGTCATTTTTTCGTACCGCAGGCAGTTGATCAGTTCGTTGGTAAATTTCTCTGAAGAAAGGTAGCAGACCTTGGCCGTGAGATCGTTTTGGACAATGTGATTTCCAATGGCGTAAAGGAGGTGAGTCTTTCCGAGGCCAACGCCTCCGTAGATGAACAAGGGGTTGTAGTTTTTAGCCGGAAGGTGGGCTACAGCCAAGGCGGCGGCATGAGCGAATTGATTGCAAGACCCAACGACGAAGGCCTCAAAGGAATAGCTCGGGTTCAGCCCATCCTCCTTCATCGTCTGTTTGATGGCTCGAGGATTTTTATCGACGGCCTTCGGTTTTACTTCTTTTTCCTCTATCCCTTCCTTTAAACGGAAATGAATGGAGTAGGGGCGCTTAGTGATTTGGAAAAGGATATCTTGGATTAGGGAATGATAGTTCTCTGAAAGCCAGTCCTTGAAAAATTTATTGGGAACCTCCAGTTCTACGACACTCTCGGTTATGTTCAAGACCTTAAGAGGGTTCAACCAGATATCAAAGCACTGCTGGCTGATCTTCCTGCCAATGGCGCTAAGACATTGGTCCCATATTTCTTTCATGGACATGCCCCAACCCCCCCCCCTTCCAGGAGAAGGACTTTATTCACAGGATTATTAACAGCTGTGAATAAATTAAAAAACGTAATAATTTTAAAAAGTTATTCTTTTTATGGGCCCTCTGAGATGGCGGAAAGGTTTTCAAAGCAGGTATATCTATCCAAGAAAGCAAGCTCAAATTTGTCAGTCGGTCCATTCCGCTGTTTGCCGATGATAATCTCCGCTTTTCCTTTATTATTCTCCGACCTATTATATATCTCCTCGCGATAGAGAAAGATGATCACGTCTGCATCCTGCTCAATGGCCCCCGATTCTCGCAGGTCAGCCAATTGAGGATGCTTGTCCCCGCGCTCTTCCACCCGTCGATTCAGCTGCGAGAGAGCAACGACGGGAACGGTTAACTCCTTTGCGAGGGCTTTCAAGGAACGCGAGATGTCGGAGATCTCTTGCTCCCTGTTATCCGAAGCTGCCCGCCCCCGCATCAACTGCAAGTAATCCACGATCACTAGACCCAGCTTGCGTTCAGCCTTAAGACGGCGTGATTTGGCACGCATCTCCAGCGCAGTAAGCCCGGGGGTATCATCGATGAAAATGGGCGCTTCTGAAAGATTGCCGGCGGCGCGGGTGAGCTTGGGCCAATCGGCCTCGCTGAGAAAGCCGCCCCGCAGGCGGTGAGCATCCACCTTGGCTTCCGAGCAGAGCATCCGCAGGGCCAGTTGTTCTTTGGCCATTTCCAAAGAGAAGATGGCGGAGGGGATACCCCCTTGGATAGCGGCATGCTGGGCAATATTCAGCGCGAAGGCGGTCTTGCCCATGGAGGGGCGGCCGGCAACGATGATCAGCTCAGAAGGCTGTAGTCCAGAAGTTAACTCATCCAATTTTGTAAAACCGGTGGCCACACCCGTGATCAATTGCCGTTTCTCATAGAGCTTTTCGATGGTTTTGAAACTGGACTTGATGATGTCCTTGATGGGGTAAAAGGAGGGACGGACACGATCCTCTGAGATCTCGAAGATGGAGCGCTCGGCTCGGTCCAAAAATTCATCGACGTCGCCGGAATCAGCATAACCCTGGCTGATGATTTCTGTGGCACGGTTGATCAGTTTGCGGAGGATAGATTTTTCTTTAATGATTTTGGCGTAGTAAGTGATGTTCGCTGCCGTGGGCACGCTGTTGACCAGGGAATTTAGGTATTCGATGCCCCCCACCGCTTCAAACCCTTCCCGCTTCTTGAGGACTTCGGAAAGGGTAATCAAGTCTGCGGGCTCGCTGCGTTCATAGAGCTCGAGCAAGGCGGAGAAGATCGTTCGGTGAGATTCTCGGTAGAAATCCCCCTCGCGGATCACCTCCAGGACGCGGTTCAAGGCCTCATTCTCTAACAGGATTCCACCTAGGACAGAGACCTCTGCTTCAAGACTCTGCGGAGGAAGTCGCTGTGCCAGCAGGTCCATGGTTATTTCTTTCCCCCCCGCGAAAAGTTGTGATCTCTCAGGATATCTTCTTTTCCGGAACGACGTTGACTTTTAGATGAGCAGTGATATCTGGATGGAGTTTCACCGGAACCGTGAAGCTGCCCAGGCTTTTGATCGGGCTCGGCAAGAGGATTTTACGCCGGTCCAGGGAGAGCCCCTGGCCACTCAAGAATTCTTGTAAATCCATTGTGGTGACAGAACCGAAGAGCTTCTCATTCTCCCCCACCTGA
>Ga0187886_1000656_pt1 | contig 38984 bp, 30 predicted proteins | sample June2016WEW_20_1_FD_133001 | JGI IMG/M metagenome (GOLD analysis project Ga0187886, IMG submission 133001) | Peatland microbial communities from SPRUCE experiment site at the Marcell Experimental Forest, Minnesota, USA - June2016WEW_20_150 | ecosystem: Environmental > Terrestrial > Soil >...
ACTGGCCAAGCTTGAAATGCGCTTCGGCATCCTCGAACTTATGTTCGATTGCCTTCAGCATCTCGGCCTTCTTCTTCTCAGCCTCTGTTTTCCCAATCTCTTTAGGCTTTCCGCCGCAGCCGCTGAACAACAATATGCAAACCAAAAAAACCAGACCAACAGCTTCGCGTTTGCCCGCCTGTTCTCGCCTCCATTTCATAACTTGCACCCCGTTCTATCTTAAATATATATCTTTAGATACGGCTCGACCAAGCTCGCCGAAGTCTATGTCTTGTCATTTTGACAAGCTGAAAAATCTTTGCAAGCAAAATTTTTGATTTTTTTACAATAAAACCTCGTTATGAACCCCTCTTTGCATCTTGATAGGCCGCTTCAATGGAATTCAGCTCTTTTTCCAGTGACTGTATATCTAACTCCAAATCAGGATACTTCTTAGCCAGCTTTATCAGGGTTTGAAACTCGCTCTTTGCACTGCGCAGGATTTCGAGCACCTTGGGTCTGGAGTGCCGGTATTTAGACTGCTCGATTTTTAAATCAATGGACTTTCTTATTCTGTCCACTTGTCCTCTGGCCCTTTTTAATTCCGTTCTGGCCTTTTGGATTTCATTGTTTATCACAATCTCGGCGTTGGCCGCATCTAATTCACTAAGAAGCTCCTGGCGCGAATTGATAACCTTGTCGGCAATCATACATTCGACCGCCTCCGCAGCAGTCAGCGTTAAGAGTGAGCCTTTTTTGTTCCAGGTATGCACGATGTGCTGCTGAGGTTTTTTGTTGACAGGGTCGATAAATAATCTTTTGTCGGCCTCGGCCACCTCAACAACTTCGATATTCCTGTCAACCATCGCCCTTGCCAGCAGTCCCGGCCGGTGGTTTCGCTCGGCCAGAGATGCAAAATACGCTCGCCATGCCGAAGCGAATTTCTCGCCCACCTCTTCTCCAAAGGCTTCCTTGAGGCTTTCCGGCCGGCCGGTTTCAGAAATGGCTATCGCTGTGGCGGCGCCTATTACGGTATTGTTAGCCATATAAATCTTATCACACGCGAATGCAACAGCGGCGCCGGCTGAGAGGGCCCCTCCGTACTTGCCGCCCTTGACAAAAGCAACTGTGGGACAGCTCTTGATTTGTGTGAGTGCTGCGCAAATCCGCTGGGCTAAATCACCTCGGCCGCCCGGCGTGTCTATCTCAAACAAAATAAATAAGGGCCCTTCCTTCGAGAGTTTGGCCACCTCCTGCTCAAAAGCTTGGGTTTCAATCTCAAGCCCAATCTCATCATCGATTGTTAAAATGATTACTTTGTTATTTCTGCCCGCTCGGTCGGTAACAATCTGCCATTGCGCTAAATTGAGCCTGACTTGGCCTTTCTCTTTTGTAACAACAATTGTTTCGCCATCTTCGCTCTGGCCGGCTATGTACCCATGTAGAGCTTCTCCGGTCTGGCGATGTGTAAATGTGTCTGCAAAGCAAGCCGAGCTAAAAGCCAACAGCACCAGAGCGGCTGTCAAAATCTTCGCCTGTGATTTTTTCATCCTGCTAACTTTCCTCCGCCACAAAGTAAAACCGCCGTCGGAGGCTGCCTAAATGTCGAGATTCTGAACTTCGAGTGCGTGGTCGCGGATGAAATTTCGGCGCTCCTCAACATCCTCGCCCATCAGGATGCTAAACAGCCGGTCTGCCTCGCCGGCATCATCTAATTTGACGCTCAACAACGTCCGGGTGGCGGGGTTCATCGTCGTATCCCACAATTGCTCGGCGTTCATCTCGCCTAAGCCCTTGAAGCGTTTCATTTCAGTTCCCTTTCCACCAATCTGCCTTATCGCGGCGCAGATATCGCCCAGTGAAGCGACGTCGTATGTGTCTGTGCTGTTGATAAGCTGAAACTTTGTCGGCAGCGCCTCACCGGAGACAGTCTTGGCGGACTTTAAAAGAAAATCCTTTAAGTCCAGATTCCAGCCGTCCTTGAGTTTTTCATTTATCTCATTGATTCGGCCCACCTCATGAAGCTCCTCAGCAACGATTGATTCTTCACCCTCGCCCTCCGCGATTGCATCTGTGCTTCGCTTCAGCCCATCGAGCCGCTTTTCGTATTTGGCCCTGACATAATAAATCTCCTCTTGGCCGCCAATACAGATATGGAACTGCGGAAGCTCCTTGCCGTCATAATACGCCTGCACGAAATCCGCGAAGTTAATCCCGCGTCTGACCAGGACAGCTATGCTGCGTTCGGCATCGGCGAGGATTTTTACAAGGCCGGCTAACTGCTTGTCCGAAACTTTCTGCGTTTTTTTGCCCTTTTCGCCTTTCTTGCCGTCCCTGATAATAAGCTCTGTGCCTTCCAGGCCGCGAGCAATCATCTGCTTATGCATCTGGCCTTCGCTCAGAACATATTCGGATTTCTTTTTACCCTTAACCTTGATTTCATACAGTGGGGGCTGAGCGATGTAAATCATATCGTTGAGAAATAATTGCGACATCTGCCTGAAGAAAAAGGTCAGCAGCAGCGTTCGTATATGAGCGCCGTCAACATCAGCATCGGTCATCAGGATTATCTTGCCGTATCTACACTTGCTTAAATCGAACTCGTCGGCGCCGATGCCGGTCCCCAGGGCGCTTATAATTGTTTGGATTTCCTCGTGTGCAAGCATTTTTTCGAGGCGCGCCTTTTCAACATTGAGAATTTTTCCTTTCAGCGGCAGGATTGCCTGGATATTTCTGTCTCTGCCGGCTTTTGCCGAGCCGCCTGCCGAGTCGCCTTCAACGATAAACACCTCGGTGCCCGCCTTTTCCTTGCTCGTGCAGTCCCACAATTTGCCCGGCAGGCTGGCGCTGCTTAACGCACCCTTGCGTCTGGTCAATTCGCGCGCCTTTCTGGCGGCCTCTCTGGCGGCGGCGGCCTGAATCGCCTTGTTCAAAATCCGTTTTGCCTCAGCAGGATGCTCCTCAAGAAAATGCCCGAGCTGCTCGTTAACAACACTCTCGACGAAACCGCTGACCTCAGGGTTGGTCAGCCGCACTTTTGTCTGGGCCTCAAAATGGGGATTGGCAAGCCGCACTGCTACAACCGCAGTCAGGCCCTCACGAAGGTCTTCGCCCGTTGTAACCTGGTCGCTCTTCAACAGGTTGTTGTTCTTGGCATAATAATTCATTGTCCGCGTCAGTGCTGTTTTAAAGCCCGAAAGGTGTGTGCCGCCGTCAATGTTGCGGATGTTATTAGCAAAGACCAGCACATTTTCGGTATAACCGTCGTTATACTGCATTCCTACTTCACAGCTCATCTTCGCTTCGGTGTCTTCCTTGGCAAAATAGATGACATCCTTATGCAGCATCTCTTTGCCCTCATTCAAGTGTTTTATAAAGGCCTTAATCCCGTCATTAAACTTGAAAAACGCTTTCTTGTTTTTTCTATCGTCTCGGAACGTAATTTGCAATCCCGCGTTCAGATAGGCCATCTCTCGAATCCTTTTTGCCAGCGTGTCATAATCAAACTCGGCATCTGTGAAAATTTCTTCGTCCGGCATAAATGATATCTTGGTGCCTTGTTTGTCGCTGCGTCCGATTTCCTTGACAGTCCCCTTTGCCTTGCCCCTTACACACTCAAAGTGGTAGTGCTTTCCATCTCTATATACATCCGCTTGGAGCCACTCGCTGAGAGCGTTTACGACGCTGACTCCTACGCCGTGCAGACCACCTGCCACCTTGTAACTATCGCCGTCAAACTTGCCGCCTGCGTGCAGAGTAGTAAGCACAACATCCAAGGCGCTTTTTTTGGCCTCCTTATGCTCTTCAACGGGAATGCCTCTGCCATTATCCTCGACGGTGCAGCTGCCGTCGGCCTGAATGTGGACGACTATATTGTCGCAGAAACCAGCCAAAGCTTCATCGATAGAGTTGTCGAGAACCTCATAGACTAAATGGTGGAGTCCTCCGCTGCCGCGGTCGCCGATATACATATCCGGCCGCTTGCGAACCGCCTCTACGCCTCCGAGTATCTTTATCTTGCTTGCATCGTACTTGTGGTCTTTCATAACAACCCTCTGTCTGCTGCACAGGATGCTCCTCCGATGGCGAATTTAATTTCTTTTATCCGCGCCTGCGGGCACCCGTGGGCTAATTCTTTAAGAAGTTCGCTGCTTAATAATTGCAATTCGTACATATATGATGGCGAGTCAGCAAGCACATTGAGCCTCCCGCCGGAAATGCCGACAATTCTGCAGTGCTGACAAAGTTCGGCCGGCAACAATTGGCCCCAGGCATCAGCTATTAATCTAAACCTGGCTTGTTGTGGTGAAATCTGATTCTCTATAAGCCCACTTAAGACATCGCCCAGGACGACCGTGTTGTCCGCCCGATGTGCATTTCCCCTTATGGCTGGCTTGCGCACTTGTTCACCTTCGCCTATCCTTTTTTAACCAAGGTTAATCGGCATCAGGACGTAAAGGAAATTTGCCCCGCTTTTTATCAAGCCCGGCCTATCCGCCTGGCCTAACTCCAATTCGAATTCCGCTGTCTGAATAACCCGCAAGGCGTCTATCAAAAACTGCGGATTAAACCCAATCTCAATTGGTTCAGCCTTGTAATCGATAGGCATATTAATCTGCGCATCACCGGCCTCCGGTGCCCTGCTGGAAAACACCAGATTATTTTTTCCAATCGAAAGCTTAATCCCCCTGGACTCCTCGCTTGTCAGTAGTGCCGACCGGCGTACCGCACTTAATACTGCTTCGGTTGACAGCGTCAACTTCTTGTCGTAATCCTGTGGTATTATATCCTCATACTTTGGGAAATTCCCTTCGACAAGATTTGAGCTTATAACTACATTTGCACAGCTGAACAGTATCTGATTATTGACAAGCTTGACCGCAACGATATCTTTGTCGCCGCCTCCGATTTTATCCAACAAGGTCATTGTCTTGGCTGGAACTATTATCTTTGTTTTGGCAACCTCCTCAGACGGCGCTGAAGCTAAACTAACTCTGCAGCGAGCCAATCTCCTGCCATCGGTAGCGACCAACGACAGCTTCTTGCCTTTAATCTCCCACAGCACACCATTAAGCGCGTAACGAGTGCTCTCTTTGGCTGTGGCAAACAAACACTGCTTGATGCCTGCCTGTAGATTGCTCAAAGCAATCTCCATATCTGCCTGCCCTTCGAAGCTTGGAACCACAGGATACTGGCCCGGCTCTTGGCCGTAAATCGTGAAGTGGCTGTCGGCCCCCTCTATCTTACAAGCGCCTTCCTCGGCTCGTAATAGCAGAACGTCGTCTGCGCTCTCGCGCACAACGGCAGTTAGCCGGTCCGCCGGGACAATAACTTCGCCGGCTTCTTCTACTTGAACTTCAGAAACTAATTGGTTAATGCCGACCTCTAAGTCTGTCGCGCAGATGCGAACGTTCTTTTCGTCAGCGGAAATCTGAACACAATGGAGTATCGGCTTTGGTGTTCGGCTCGGTACCACGGAAGTTAATATGCCTAATGCCTCTGCTAGGGCAGTTCTATTAAAGTTTAGTTTCATAAATAAATCCCCATCTTTATCAAAATGGTTAAAAAAAGCTAAAATTCCAAACCTTTAAGCTCCTAAAATAATAAGGTAGTTTACTCCCCCAAATACATACTTGCAACCTTTTTTTGGGGGATAGGGTTAATATTATATTGTTATATGAAATAATAGTATTAGTAATCATAAGGCCTGTGAAATTGTTGTGTTTTGGATGGGGTCGAGTTGTAACATTTTATACAACAAATTGTTAGGGACAAAAGGAGCGAGCGCCTTCTTGTGGGTAACCTGTTAAATTGTCAGAGAGTTTGTCTGGCAGAGCAAATAGGGTAAAGCCGCCGGGAGATATCAACAAGCGAGCCGTCGCAGGATTTAACAGACATACTAACGATTTACTTAAAGGGATAAAATAAGGAGAGGAAATTTTTATTTTAAAAGCTTGGCTTTTTAGTTGTACTGTGTATAGTTTATATATAAACAATATACTTATAAAACGGGAGCACCCCCAAATGCCTCTTGAGCGCGAGTTGGGTTTGATAAAGCCTATAACACTACAGCCGCACAAGGCCCTGCTTAATATCTACTATACCGCCTCACGCCTGAGGAGGCGGGCGGGTGAGTTCCTTCGGCGTTTTGGGCTGACGGATGTTCAATTTAACCTTATGATGCTTCTACACCACCAGAGCGGCACAAAAGGAGGCCTGAGCCAAGCTCGCCTGAGCGATATGATGCTTGTCAACCGTGCCAATATTACCTCGCTTATAGACCGGATGGAAAAGTCAGACCTTGTTGTCCGCACCACCACGCCGGAGGATAGAAGATATAATGTTGTGAAGCTGACTGCCCACGGCAAGAAGCTGCTTGCTCAGGTCGAGCTGCTTTATGCAAGGGAAGTCAAAAGGATAATGGCTGCTCTTGAGGAAGCAGAGCAGAAAAGACTGATAACGATGCTCGAAAAAATCCGCGGCAGCATCGAGGAATGATTACCCGTAAAGCGAGTAAAAAACCGGCTACACTTTAATCTTCGAGGTATAGTTCGTATATTAGCAATATACATATAAATGATTTGCGGGCGGATAAATTAAAAAGCCTTGAGGATAAACCTTGGACGAATCATCGGACGCACAAGCGAAGGTATTTTGGAAGGGGACTTGTAGATTCGGCTCAAGCAGCTATAATAAGCGGGCAATGGAATTACCAAGGAGGTAAATATGGATGACGGGATACGGTCAGATGTAACCACATCAGGCCAGGCAAAGCGGTATCAGCCGGTGCCGCTGCATGACAAGCAAGGGCTTTATATAGGCATTGATGTCGGCTCGACCAGCAGTGATGTAGTTGTGCTTGATAGTGCCGGCAGGAGCATCTTTTGTGATTACCAGCGCACCAAGGGCAGGCCCGTAGAAACAGTGCGATTGCAATTAGAGGAAGTATTCAGACAAATAAATCCTTCAGATGTTGCCCTCGCCGTTGCGACCGGTGCAACTGGGCGTTTTTTAGCTAAACTGTTGGATATCCCTTTTATAAACGAGGTTCCGGCACAGGCAGCGGCTATATGTCATCTGTACCCGCAGCTCCAGCAGGCGACGATAATCGAGATGGGCGGGCAGGACAGCAAACTAATTTTCTTATCTACCGAACGAGGTCGGGGCAGGGTGCGAGATTTTACACTTAACACTGTTTGTGCAGCCGGGACAGGTTCGTTCCTTGACCAGCAGGCACAACGGCTGGGCGTAAATATCGAGGGGGAGTTTGGCCGAATGGCCCTGCAGAGCAAAACTGTGCCGCGAATGGCAGGGCGATGCTCAGTCTTTGCAAAAACCGATATGATTCACCTGCAGCAGCAGGCAACGCCGAACTGTGACATCATAGCGGGATTATGTCTGGCTCTGGCCAGAAACCTGAAAGGCGACCTGGGCTGCGGCAGAGAGTTTGTTAAGCCGATTATATTTACCGGTGGAGTGGCGGCTAATATCGGCGTAGTCAGGGCGTTGGAGAAGGTGTTTGAATTGGCGCAAGGTGAGCTTGTGGTTCCTGATGAGCACTTTTTTACCGGCGCCATTGGTGCGGTGCTTATAGCGAAGGAAAAAGCTGGCCGAGGGGGGACAAACGAGCAGATTCGTCTTCCTGTCCGGCGTAGCTTTAGCGAAGTCGGAGAAAAAATCGATAATTATCTGGCACAACGGGGTTCCGCATTAAAAGACGCTCCCCGCCGAACGCACTTAGGCAGACCAACGTTACCGTATCCCAAGAGTCCGGTTTATGAACATTTACTTTCAAACCAGACCGAGCCGATAGAGGCGTATCTTGGTGTTGATGTCGGCTCTATCAGCACCAAGGCTGCTGTTATTGATAACCAAAACCGCCTGCTCGCAAAGTATTATTTGATGACCGCTGGAAATCCTTTGGAGGCCGTTCGGCAGACCCTTGATATTATCGGCAAAAAAGTCAATGGAAAGGTGAACATTCGCGGTGCTGCCACTACCGGCTCCGGGCGTTACCTCACAGGCGACTTCATCGGTGCCGATGTAGTCATAAATGAAATCACCGCTCAGGCAAAAGGGGCCGCCATAGTTGACCCGATGGTCGATACCATTTTTGAGATTGGCGGGCAGGACAGCAAATACATCTCTCTCGAAAACGGTGTCGTAGTTGACTTCACTATGAACCACGCCTGCGCTGCAGGCACCGGCTCCTTTTTAGAAGAGCAGGCCCAGCGGCTCGATATTTCCATCGACCGGCAATTTGCAGAACAGGCCTTTAGCTGCAAAGAACCGATAAAGCTCGGCGAACGTTGCACCGTTTTTATGGAATCCGACCTGCTAAACTATCAACAGCAGGGAGCTAAAACTAACGAGCTTGTGGCTGGCCTGAGCTATTCAATCGTGGAAAATTATCTCAATCGCGTCGTCGGCAGGAGGAAAGTCGGTAGCCATATTTGCTTCCAGGGCGGGACTGCATTTAACAAGGCCGTCTGGGCGGCCTTTGAAAAGGTTGTCGCAAAGCCGGTTATGGTCCCAGACCATCACGAGGTAACAGGGGCCATTGGTGCCGCTGCCATCGCTGCCGACCATATTAAAAAGGGCGGCGATGCTGTTAAAAGCAGCTTCAGAGGATTTGAGAATGTTTGCTCTATTCAGTACCAGGTCGAATCCTTCTCTTGCGAGCACTGTCCAAACCACTGTGAAATTAAAAAGGTCCAGTTGCCTGATGCCGAACCGTTATACTACGGCTCGAGATGCGACAGGTACAATCTGAAGAAAAAAACGGCGAAGGCAAAAGGTTTTGATGCTTTTGAGTATCGAAAGCAGATGTTGTTTGAATATGCGGGCTTGAATGACAAACCCTCCAAAAAGCAAAACGCAAAGGCCACAATAGGCATTCCTATAGCTCTGACTAATTGGCAGCTCTTGCCGTTGTTCACACAGTTCTTTAAGGCGATGGGTTTTGATTGTATAGCCTCTGGCCGGACCGACAAGCGAATAATCCGTATGGGCGTCGAATCTGTCAATGCTCAGCCGTGTTTTCCTGTAAAGGCGGCGTATGGTCATATTGCCGAGCTGATGGAGAAGAAAGTGGACTACATCTTTTTGCCCAGTATTGTTTCGATGACGGCCAGCTTCCCTCAGAACAAGTCTAACCAGTTATGTCCCTATGTCCAGTCGCTGGTCTATCAGGCGCAAGCAGCGTTTAATAACAAGCTCGCAGATACAAAGATACTTACTGCCCCCATTCGCTTGGGAGAGGGGCAGAGACTTTTGCAGAAGAGTTTTATCGCACTTGGTAAGAAGCTGGGAGTTTCCGCCTCTGTGGTTCGCCGCGCCGTCAAAGAGGGGTTTTCTGCCCAGCGGCGATTCGAGAGGGCGCTGTTAAACAAGGGCAAAGAGATTCTTGACCAAATCGGGCCTGACCAAAGACTATTTGTGCTCGTTTCACGGCCATATAACGGCTGCGACGAGGGACTGAACTTGCAGTTATCTAAAAAACTCGACGAGCTTGGCGTCAAGACGATACCTATGGATATGTTGGCCCTTGACCAGGCAAATCTGAGCGATGAGTCGCTGCACAGGGGGGTTTACTGGTCGTATGGCCAGAAGATTCTCAGGGCTGCTGAGATAATCAAAAGAGACCCCCGGCTTTTTGCGATATACCTGTCGAACTTTAGCTGTGGGCCGGATTCGTTCCTCCTGACATTTTTCAAAGACATAATGGCTCAAAAGCCCTGCCTGCTGTTGGAGCTTGATGAGCATTCCGCCGATGCTGGCGTAATTACTCGCCTTGAAGCGTTTCTCGACAGTTTGAGGCATTATCGCTGCCAGCCACGGGATAAAAAGCCCTCGGCCAAAAAGTCCGTGAGGACAGCAGGTGTCAGCCGCGAACGCACGTTGTTCATCCCGTATATGGGCGATTGCGCTTACGGCGTCGCCGCCTGCTTTAGGGCCTATGGTCAGCCGGCCGAGGTTATGCCGTTAGCAGATGAAGCCACCCTTTTGCAGGGCAGGGCCTTTACTTCCGGAAAGGAGTGTCTGCCTTGTGCTATTACCAGCGGCGATATGTTAAAAGTAATTAGGTCCAAAGGGTTTGACCCCGCTAAAGCGGCCTTTTTTATGCCCGCCGCCTCCGGCCCCTGCAGGTTTGGAATGTATAGCTGTCTGCATCGGCTTATTCTAAGATATGCCGGGGCGGAGGACGTCCCGGTCATCGCGCCAAACCAGGACAGCGGTTTCTACAAAGAGTTCACCAAGGGCGTTGATGGCTCCGCTGCAGGAAAGTTTATGAAGGATGCCTGGGTAGCCGTTGCGGGTATAGATTTATTGCAGAAAGCTGTTTTGCACCTTCGGCCTTTCGCCGCATCTCCTATTCAGGCCCAGCAGGTGTACGAACAGTCCGTCAAGCAATGGACCAAAGCTGTTGAAAGTCGCGCAGATTTCTCTGTGATGCGACGGCTTATGAAATCTATTGCACAGGATTTTGCAGGCATCAAGCTGGATGGCAATGCCCAAAAGCCAATGATTGGAATAGTTGGAGAAATTTATGTCCGCAGTCACCCCTTCGCAAATAGCAATATAATCGCCCGGCTTGAAGAACTCGGAGCCGTCTGCGATTTGGCCTCGCTGGCAGAGTGGATTTATTATACGAATTTTACCAGAGGCAGGGCAGCCAGACGCAGTGGCCAATTTCGAGACTGGTTTACCAATGTCTTTCTGGACTATGTGCAGCACAGGATTGAGAAAACGCTGGCTGTTCCTTTAGAGAAGAAATTCGGCAAATTGGCGGAAGGGCCGATAGAGCATGTAATCGAGCTGGCGCAGCCCTATCTGCATCATTCGTTTGAGGGTGAAGCGATACTGAGCATAGGCAAAACGGTGGAGTATTATCACCAGGGCTTCGGCGGGGTAGTCAATGTGATGCCTTTTAGCTGTATGCCCTCGACGGTCGTCAGCACCCAGACAATGCGTGTAAGCGCTGATTGTGCCGATATGCCCATTTTGAATTTGAGCTTCGATGGCCAGGAAGATTCGACTTTGACTACTCGCCTGGAGGCTTTTGTCGAGCAGGTCCGCCAGCGCCAGCCTGCCGCCCAATTGGTTCACGCCTGATTGCCTACCCTTTAAAATAGGTTCGACCCTTCGGCCTCGCTCAGGGCAAGGTTTTCTATTGACTATTGATTATTTTTTGGGGTTGCCGCGAGGCCTGCGTAGACGCATTAAACCTACGCCGATTGTTAAAAGTATTGCGGTGGCGGGTTCGGGAGTGGTAATCATAAGCTCAAAATGATTAAAAGTGCCGGTGTCCCAATAAAATGCATCGTAAATCTGCAGGCGCCAAGAGCCATAAGTGTCTTGGCCATCAAATTTAGAAAGTTTGTAGGGTTCAATGGGTCTGAATCGGCCGGTAAAGGGCGCACTACCTTCCTTGATAGAAAATAGCGATTCATCGTCAAATATGGTGTCCGTATAATTTGGATATACAGAGAACTCCTTTTTAAAATCAAACATATTCAAGCAAATTCTGGTGCCGGCAGGGCTTTGCAGAAAGAGCTGCAAATCGAATACGTTGGTGTGTGTCAAACTGATACCGGTATCAAGGTCGGAGATAACAAGATGGTCAGGGATTTCTATGACTGCATCGGTCATCCAGCCCTTAGTGTCGTCTGGATTGGCAGGGATTGGCAGATTAAAGTCGCCGGTGTAAATATGAGTTGGGTCGGAAAAACCAACGGAAGGGAAAATCATCGCAAGGAAAAGGGCCGCAACTATCCTTATCGCAGAGCTTCGAGTATCCATACTCACACTTTGAAAGGTAATATTGGAAACCGAATCTCTCGCCTCTTCCGGAGAAAAGTATATCTGCTCGAATGCCTATGTCAAGTAGAAAATAAGTTTTTGGGCAGGTATTTTTAGCGTTGAGTGCGCTTTAGTGATGGGCCGGCTGGAATGATATTTATTTTATTTCGACGACCGAGTTAAATCCGCCGAAGGGATTCGATTCCGTTGTTTCGTTGTAGGGGTCCTGCTGCCATTGTCCGTCCACGACCAATCGGTAGCGATATTTTCCGGCAGGCAGTTTTATCTTTGTCTGCCATACGCCGCTATTGCCCACTTTTTGCAGAGGGGTCTTTGCCGGCTGCCAGTTGTTAAAATCGCCGGCAATCTGCACGCTATTTGCTCGCGGATAAAGCGTTACAAATACTACGGCGTCGTTTATCTGGTTGACGCCGTAATAGTCGGAAAGCTTGGCGTTGGTATCCGGCGGCCCGTCAAGGCTCGGCCTTGCCGACCCGGCTTTGCTTCGCTCCGCTGAGGCGAGGACTGGCTGTGGTTTTTCGTTCCGCGGGGCCTGCAGGGTTCTTATGGTCGGCTTTGCAGACCGCAGCAGCTCATTGGCGGTGGTGCTGATTGTCTCAAGCCGGCCAGCTAATGAGTTAACAATCTCGGAGCGCTGCTGCCTTGCCTGCGAGGCGATAATTTCCTCAGCCAGCGTGCGAAAATCCCTCTGTCCCTTGCTGGCAGAGTCGTATTCACATATAGGCTGGCCAAAACTGGAGGCCTCCTTAATCTTGGTATTGAAATTAACGACTGTTTTGAACATTTTGTCGGCGAAGTGGGAGCGCAGTTCAGCGAGGATTTCTCTGGCCATTTTTGTCCTTATGTCATACATACTGGCCAAGACCTTGACATCTACATTCTGGCTGCATCGTTTGCAGAGTATGCTGAGGGTCTCAAGCTGCTTGCTGAGGCCGTGCAGCGCAAAATATCCGGTCTCGACAGGGACAATAGCGTCTGTGGCTGCCCGCAGCGCATTGAAGGTCAGTAGCCCCACCGCCGGCGGACAATCGACTATTACGTAGTCATATTCGTCCTTCATCTCGCGCAGGACATTTTTCAGGCAGGATTCGCGCTCGGCGATACCGGCCATTTGCTGCTCGAATGCCGACAGGTCTATGCTGGCCGGCGCCAGCTCCAGCTTGTCGCTAATCTGCCAGAGTATCTCAGCCAGCCGTATAGGTTCGCTTCTGCTCGTGCTTATCAGGACATCGTAAATGCTTTGCTCAATCTGCTCCTCCGGCACAGCAAGTCCGACAGCGCAATGCGACTGTGGGTCCATATCGACCAGCAGTGTTCTATGGCCAAGCTCGGCAAGAGCGCTTGCGAGGTTTATCGATACCGTTGTCTTGCCACAACCACCTTTTTGATTAACAACCGCTATAGTCCTCATAGATTATCTCCACCTGCCTAAAAGCCCGTTTCACTGCGGCGAAGGACTTTTTTCAGACACAGCCCGAAACCTTCGGTTTCAGCACTGAAAAGCGGCTAGACGCCCATTTATGTTATTCGGCAAAGAAATGTGAAAAACTTTACCTTTTTTATTGGACCTGCCGATAAAAATGCCGAAATAACAGTATAAATAAAGGGTATTTTCCCCGTCCGTCATAGTGTGGCGGATAAAAAAAGTGTGTTACCCAGTTAGTGATAACCAGGCAACACACTTGCATGTCTCACACCTTTTTATCCAGGCCTATTGCCCCTTAACGTTTACTTTCACCGCTTTTGCCTTTTCGGATTTCGGCAGAGTTATAGTCAGCACGCCGTTTTTGCACGAGGCCTCGGCCTTGCTTGAGTCAACATCGTTGGGCAAACCAAGCTCTCGTCTGAAGCTGCCGTAGGACCGTTCAAGATGATAGTAACCTTTCTCCTTTTTCTCTTCTTCGGCTTTCTTTTCACCGTTGATAGTCAGGGTGTTGCCGTGAACAGAAATGTTGATGTCCTCAGCTTTGCAGCCCGGCACCTCGGCCTTTACGATGATTTCATTCTCGCCGTCGGCGATGTCGATAGCAGGCCAGACCGTGCGTTGTGAAAGAACGGGCCAGTCTCCAAAAAACGAGCCAAACAAATCGTCCATATCGCGGTGAAGTCTTGCCAAATCGCCTCTGTCTCCTTTTTGTATGTGTACCAGTGCCATAGTTACACCTCCTTTACTTGATATTTAATCATCACAACTATTAATTTTTTCAACCTTTTAATTCTCACTTTTCTAAAGTGCAAAATCCGTGCCAAACTGAAAGATGATTTTTAAGTGCCGAAAATTGGCGTGAACCCCCTGCTTTGAGACTAATATTGACTGTGGAGGGCTGTCAATTTGGCATTTTTTCCGTCAAAATTGTTTTTTAGGACGGGGAGGGAAAATCTAAGCATCTTCTTTTTGGAGCAGTTCTATAATCTCGGCCTTCGAGGGCAGTGCTTCAATCGAGCCGAATTTTGTGCAGGTCAGGGCTCCTGCTGCTGAGGCAAATTTAACCGCCTTTCTTAAATCGTCGCCTACGGCGCAACAGGCGGCCAGCGCCCCCGCAAAGGCATCGCCTCTGCCGGTCTGGTCAACAAGCTCGACTTCAAAAGCCGGGATGTGGTCGGCGCCATTTCTGTCAATAACCATACAGCCACGCCTGCCCATTGTTATGACGACAGAACCGGCGCCACGAGCGACCAAATCAGAGCCGATGAGCTTGGCGGTGTGAATGTTGGCGGCGGATTGGTCGGTGATATCGGCAGCTTCGTAAAGGTTCGGCACCAGGATATCGGCTGAAAAATAGTCGATAGGCAAAGCGTTGCTCCGCTGGTCGGGCTGCTCCATCGGCCTTGCAGGGTTGAGAATGATCTTAATACCGTGCATCTTGGCGCATCGAATGGCTGCTACGACAGTATCCTGCGGCAATTGGCCGTGAATCAAACAGACGTCGGCCTCTGAGATAATCTGCTCGGCGTCGTTGATATCCTGCGGCTGGAGGGCGCTATTGGCACCGGTGTATGTAAGAGCGGCATTTTCACCTTCGGCGTTAACCAGCGTTACAATGACGCCTGTATTCTTGGCTTCGGCGGTGTGAATAAAGTCGGTATTAATATTGAACTCGGCGAGACTTGCCTTGACCATCTGGGCGAATGGGTCACCGCCAACCTTACTTATAAGATGCACCTGGCAACCGCACAGGGCAACTTCGGCTGCCTGATTTGGTCCTGGGCCGGTGGCGGCATAAGATAACCTCGAGCCGACAAGAGACTGTCCGGCAGAGGGAACCTGGTCGCACCTTATCGCTATGTCCACATAGGTGCCAGCCACCACAACTACCTTAGGAATCCTTCCTGGCATTTTATCCCCGCAGGTTCTTTTGATGGTTTAGTATAGCCAGCCAAAGGTTAAATGCAAAACTTTTTTTAGGACGATATCAGAGCCGATTTTAACTGCGGCACAAAGCCAGCACGAACTTTACCAGTCCTGCGTCACTCATTTGTTGCTGATAGTTATTCTTATCAAGCCTTTAGCCCAAGTTAATCTTAAATGGATTTTTATGCCCTAAAAGTGGGGTTAAAAGGCAGAATGTTTAATAAATGGTAAACTTTGTAGAAAATTTGCAAAAAATACTACAAAACACTTGATTTTTGTTGTGTGTTATGTTAAAATACCCCTATTGTTAAGTGAATATTTAAAAAATATACATCTAAAGGACAAAAAGACGGGACGAAATTTGACCGGGGTGGAAAATTAACCCGAAAAGTCAATCCAAATTAGTCCAAGATGAGGGTGATTAAACAAGGAAGGGGCTTGTTATGAAGAAAATCCACGAAAATATTCCACAGAGCAGTGTAAAGACCAAGGCTGAATATCGTGACAGGATTGACCTTTTGCGCAGCAGGGTCGGTCTTCTTAAGGGCAAGGACAAGGTTCTGATGACTATGTATATGGAGAACGGCAATAGCTTTCGGCAGATGGCGCGCCTATCCGGCGTCAACGAGGCGAGTATAGCGCGAAGAATACATAAGGTTACAGAGCGGCTTATGAACGGCGAATATATAACATGCCTGCGAAACCGCGACAGGTTCGACAGGGGTGAACTGGATATCGCAAAGGATTATTTTCTGGCAGGACTATCGATGAAAAAGATTGCAACAAAACGCGACTCCACCTACTACAGCGTCCGCAAGACATTAAGGAAAATCCAAGGGATAATAAAAATAGCGGACAGCGTTTAGCATACAGGGTATAGAAGACCATGCCGACCTACAACATTTCAAAAACTTTTGGCCAACAAGGACACATAAGCGAAAAAAGCGCAGTGGTGATGAGGATGTTCGGGCTGACGGCGGACAGACTTGCTAAAACCATTTTTGCTGTCAACTGCCAGTTAGAAATCAACGAGGGCAATGTTGTATATATTACAGGCCCATCAGGGGCAGGCAAAAGCGTGCTGCTGAGAGAACTGGAAAAAGCTGTTCCGGCCTCGGATAAGGTGAACCTTAACGAGGTGAAACTGGCCTGCGACAAATCGGTGATTGATTGCGTCGATGGTGATTTTCTGCAAGGATTGAAACTACTGAGCATCGCAGGACTAAATGACGCCTTCTGTGTTCTTAACCAACCAGCCAATTTAAGTGACGGCCAAAAGTATCGGTTTCGCTTAGCTGTTGCGCTTGGGTCAGGCGCGAAATTTATCTTTGCGGATGAGTTCTGCTGCGAATTAGACCGCATTACCGCAGCAGTGATTTCACACAACATACACAAGTATGCAAAACGCACCGGCGTGACATTTATCCTGGCGTCGAGCCACGAAGACATACTGCTTGATTTGGCGCCTGACGTGCTGGTGGTCAAGGAATTGTCCGGAGCGACGCAGGTTATTTATAAGTAGCGTATTCCGTCGTATTTATGGTTTGATTTGACAAAAGTTACAGTTTTGGTTATTGTAGGTGATAGGATATGAAAGACAACGAAATGGTTGAGTCAAAAAGCAACATTTTGTATACGATAGGCCATTCAAATCACAAGATAGAAGATTTCATAAGCCTACTCAAACGATATGAAGTTACCTGCATTGCGGACGTTCGTTCGGCCCCTCACAGCCGATATTGTCCGCAGTTCAATAAGGACACTCTTGCGGCGGCGCTTGAAGCGGCGGGGGTTGCGTATATTTTTATGGGAAAGGAATTAGGTGGTCGCCCGGCTGACCATAGCTGTTATGAAGATGGTTGTGTGAATTTTCAACGTGCCGCCGAGAGAGAAGAATTCAAGCGAGGGATTGAATGTTTACTTGAAAATGCTTCGGAGCATTGCATCGCATTGATGTGCGCGGAGAAAGACCCGCTGCAGTGCCACAGGACTATTCTCGTATCGAGGCATCTGAAAAAGCACAACATCCCAATAAAGCATATCCTTGCAGATGGTAATATCGAGGAACATACCGAAGCAGAACGCAGGTTAGTCGGGATGCTTAAAACAGAACCAGCTCTTTTCGAACCAACAAAAGAAGAAATAGAAGCAATCGAGCAGGCATACGACCAGCAAGCCGAGAAGATTTGTCACCGAGCAAAGAAGCTACAGAATAATATTTAGGCAGCACAATGGGGGCGAAGCTGCGGTCGTCAATTTTCGATTTTTATTCAGGTATAAAGATGCGGAACTGCAGTGTAATTAAAAAATTACAAATTGTTTGCGGCGATTTTGAAGATTATAAGAAGCTTGCGCGGTTTCACTATCGAGACAGCCGGCCGGGGGCATATACGGCGATATTTGTCATTAAGCCGGATAAGGGTATAAGTAAAGAACCTGTGGGGGTAATAGTTTATACAATGCCGAGTGTGGGGGCGGAGCTTCGCAACATCGCCACGGGTAATTTATTCGCCGGGTTTGATAACCGGATGCGATTAGCTCTTATCAATAAGAATATCCGGTGTATCAGCAGAGTCATTATTGAGCCGAGGTTTCGCGGGCTGGGCTTGGCGAGCCGATTAGTGCGTGAGACGATGCCGGAGATGGGTGTACCCGTAATTGAAGCGATGGCGGTAATGGGATTGGTCAATCCATTCTTTGAAAAAGCAGGGATGAAGGCCTATGCAGCGAAGATGCCGGTCAGATGTATCCAGCTTGTCGAAGCGTTCAGTGTGGTGGGGATTGAAGAAGATGAACTCATCGATGCTGAAGGGGTGCAAAGGAAGGTCGAACGGTTAGGATGGCAGGAGGGTGAATTTATCGAGTCCGAAATCAGACACTTCCTGCAAAGCTACGGCGAAAAGCAATATGACAGGGCTGGCGTGGAACGGACAAGATTTGTACTGAGCAAGCTAACATTTCGGCCGGTCTATTACATATGGTTTAACGAGAAGATGGGGCTTAAGGTATGACAAATTCAGTTCAGTCGATAGCGTTGGATAAACTTGTTGCACATCCGGACAATCCGAACCAACAGAGTCGCGCAACTTTCGGCAAGCTGGTGCGCAACATAGAGCGGACGGGCAGGTATGAGCCGATAGTAGTGAGGCCACATCCGCAAAGGGGAAACTATTTTCAGATAATCAACGGGCATCATCGCTGTCTCGCTTTAGCGAAGCTGGATTACAAAGCAGCAGATTGCGTAGTATGGGACATGGACGACGAGGAGGCAGACATTCTGCTGGCGACCCTCAACCGACTGTGCGGGTCAGACGAACTGGGCAAGAAGCTGGAGCTGCTGAAGCGGCTGAGTAAAAGTATGGAATCGAGGGAGCTTGCGAAGTTGATGCCGCAGACAGCGAAACAGATTGAGCGGCTAACAAATTTGAAGATGCCGAGCAGGCCTGCGGAAGCAAAGGGCTTTTCGAGCCCGATGATATTTTTTGTAAATGATGCACAGCAGGGGACGATAGAGAAGGCACTATCGTCAGCTGAAAGAACACAGAACGAAAAAACAAGAGCTGCAAGGAGGGCGGCGGCACTGGCCCAGATAGCGGGAGAGTTTCTCAAACATTTAAAATTTGATTCGGGGACGTGAGAGATTATGGCAAAACGAAAATACCTGACGCAGAGACAATTAACAGTATTGGACGATTTGTTCAACAGCGACCTTGATGAGCAGGGGGTTTTAGATAAGCATAAGGTCCGCCGGAGCATATACGAGAGATGGCTGGCGGACGAGGTTTTCGCGGAACGGTTCAATAGATATGTTAACAGCATAAGGCGGCGAAGTGAGCTTTTAATGGCCAAATACAGTTGTCTTGCGGCGGCGAAATTAGTCGAGCTGACCACGTCCGACAAGGCGGAGACGGCCCGGCGGGCGTGCTTAGATATTATCTGTCAGCAGAAAATTGCGGCTGAGAAGAACGATGGACGAGGGATGAAGGACGAAGGACGAGAGGACGGCGTTGAGAATCAGCAGTCAAATATCGCTTTTTCCCCTGAGACGGCCAGCAGGTTATTAGCGGCGATGGCGGAGGAGAAAATTTTGAAGTGACATGCAAATAAAAATCTAAAGGAGTCTGCGCAAAAAGGGAGACGCAGGCCTCTTTTCTATATATAGTTTGTCTGGTCTGTCTCCCTTGTACTAAACGGCTCTTTTATATTTAACATCTAAACCAACCTCGCGAAGTCAGATTCATTTTTCATAGCTCTCTATTTAGAATATACTCCATATATTACGAGAGGCAAAAAAATCTGCGAAGAATTTTGATATTTTTTTGCACCCCGTTCAGGTGGTCGTAAGTCGTTTAAGGAGCAAGGTTAATGGCAAAATCTACGTTGGTTAAATCAATAAATTTCAAAACAATAGAAAAGGCGGCAGAAGTCTATTCGAGTCTGCGGCGGAGAGCGCCAGCGACAACAGGGGACATCAAAAACTACGTTAAGGTCTATCTAGGCATCGATATTCCCGACAAAAGGATTTGCCCGGGACATAACAGCCCGATGGAATATCTATGGCACAGCTATTTTTCCGATTTTGCGGCAGAAAGAACTACAAACGCCGATGCAATAGTCTGGGCCAACCGCACCGGCGGCAAAACAGAACTGGCTGCAATCGCTACGCTGTTAGACTGTATTTTCAAGCCGAGCTGCCAGGTGCGAATCCTCAGCGGCTCAGGCGAGCAGGCGGGTAGAATGTATGAATATTTAACCAGTTTTCTGCGTAATGGTTTTGAAGAATTTTTAGCAGGGCCTGTCCGCAAGGGTAAATGCCGGTTTGTCAATGGCTCGGCTGTCGAGGTGCTGACGCAATCGCCGATGAGCGTGCGGGGACAGCATATTCAGAAACTTCGCTGCGACGAGGTCGAGCTTTTCGATGAAGATGTTTTTGCGGCGGCGAAGTTCACTACGCAAAGCACAGCAGGTCTGCTGGCAGCGATGGAGATGATAAGCACGATGCATCGGCCTTACGGCTTGATGCAAAAGATAGTTTCTTCTGCTGGTGAGGTTGGCACGCCGGTCTTTAAATGGTGTTTGTGGGAGGTGATAGAAAAATGCACCGACAGAAACTGCTCGCAGTGCCCGCTATGGGTTGACTGCGAGGGCAAAGCCAAGAGGGGCAGTGGTTATTTGAAGATTGACGATTGTATAACTGCGATGCGTCGCGCCAGCAGGGCCGGGTGGGATGCGGAAATGCTCTGCAAAAGACCCAGCAGAGAGAATGTGGTCTTCGATGAGTTCGAGCCGGCCGGACACGTTCAGCAGCTCGATTACGACCCCAATCTGCCATTATACAGGACACTTGACTTTGGCTTTGTAAATCCTTTTGTGTGCTTATGGATTCAGGTCGACGAAAACAGCGTTGTGCGGGTGATAGATGAGTATGTTCGCAGCAGGGCGACGATAGATGTGCACGCTGAGGAGATAAAAAGCCGGACGCCTGTCGGAGAAGGAAGCGTAGCTGCGACCTTCTGCGACCCAGCCGGTAAAAGCACAAACGATGTTACCGGCACAAGCGTAGTTCGGGAGCTGCGAATGCTGGGGATAGCTACAAGATTCAGGCAAAGCGGAATCCTCGAGGGTATTGAGCTTATCCGCCGCAGCTTGAGGGCCGGTGACGGCAAAAGCAGACTGCTGATTTCGCCGAGGTGTCAGCGGCTGATAGAGGCGTTACAGTGTTATCATTACCCGGAAGGCGGCAGAGCCGGTGAGCTTCCGCTCAAGGACGGCTTGTACGACCACCCGATAGATGCTCTGCGGTACTTTTTTGTCAACTATAAACGCACCAGCAAGACCACAAGCAGGCGGTATTAGAAGCAAAGTCCTGTCAGGTCTTTTTTAATCAAGCGGAACTGCTTAAAAAACATCAAAGTTCTGCGGGGTAATGCCGATAACAGCAGTAAGCTGTGCGCATAAAAACAGGGCTGAGTGCGGAGGGAGAGGAAAAAGCGATATATTCTCAGCCCTGTTAAATGCTATAATAAAACGTTACACCAAAAATTTCTATAAAGCTATATCATTCCTGCCAAAAAATGTTCGTATCCGGCAAAATAATATCCGCTGAGAGAAACTACTGAAACTGATTATATTTTATACATTCCGCTATTAAAAGTAAAGCTGTTTTTGGCCGTATTCGGCGCACGATTTTGCTAACCTATTTATACAAAGACAGTTGCATCACAGCAATAGATGTAAAAAATAATATTAGCATATATTTGCTGGCAACATTTTTGAGCATATCAATAAAGTGCTTTTCGGAGGGCGAATTGAGTTATAAAAAAATGGGCTGAGGTCGGAGGGAGGAAAAGAGGAGTTAAAACCCCAGCCCATTGTACTTATACTAAAATTATTACGCCTTCGGCAAGTAAAAAGTTCGGTCTCAGAAAAAATTGGAATAATTAAAAAGTGGAATTGTCCGGAATTACGGAAAAATTGGGGGCAAATTTTGGGGGCAGTGTTAGTTTTTGGAGTTAAAAACAGGGTTGGGTAGGTTAATTTGGAGGGTTTGCGCAAAATAGGCAAGAAAGAAACGTTTGAAAATATTTGAAAAATTCGAACGATTGCGCAGCAAGGTTCTGAGACGGTTCAAGAGGAAGCGGTAAGAAGTAGTTTCTCATTATTAGTAACGCGGAGCACTTTCGGAAGCGTGAAAAAGAAAGTGGAGCCCTGACCGAGTTCGGAGGTCAGCCAAATTTGTCCATTATATAATTCAACGATTTTCCTGGCAAAGGTCAGACCTGTCCCGCTACCTTCACTATGGTTAGGGCCGTTAAGCATCTGGAAAAGCCGGAAGATTCTCTCAAAATGCTGCGGTGCAATGCCTGGGCCGTTGTCAGAAACACTAAACTCCCAGAGGTCGCCTTTATCGGTGTAGTCGATTGCGATGCGTCCCTCGGGCTTATCCATAAAGTTGACGGCGTTGGTGAGGAGATGATAGAAAACCTGTTGAAGGTGCATTTCTTCGCAAGTCACAACGGGCAGGTTTTTGTTGATGGTTACTTTTATGTTCGGAGGCGGCCTGATTTCGACGAGGATTGCCCCAACCAGCGTGTTAAGGTCGATGGGATGTTCTTTGTGCTCATCTCTGGTAATTGTGGAGTATTGCAGAATTGCATTTATCATCTTATTTATCCGCCCTACTCTTTCTACCAACAGGTCAACTTGTTGGTGGCCTTCATCGTCAAATTTCTCCCGGTAATCATCGACCAACCATTGTGCGAGGGTGCCGATGCCCACCAGAGGCGTTTTGAGGTCGTGAGCAGCCAAATGAGCAAACTCGCGAAGCTGCCTGTTGGACTGTGTTAGCTGAGTAACGGTTGACTTCAGGTCTTTGTTGAGATTTTCGATAGATTCCCCTGCCTTTTTGCGTTCAGTGATGTCACGCGAGACAGCCAACAAGCGGTTAATGCTGCCATCAGCGTCTTTGATGGGCGTAATGATAACTTCCCACCATTTAGGAGTGCCTTTAGCAGTTGCGAAAAATCCATAAAAGATGCCTGTATCGCCTTGCTTAGCCTTTGCGATAGCTTCCAGGCAACCCTCTCTTTCCTTACCTTTCCAAAAATCAATAAATGAACTATTCAAATAAGGCGCTATATCATCAATCTCCAGCAGTTTCTGCCCACCTCCACTCATCGACAATAAATGCCCCTGCAAATCCAAGACTTTGATACAGTCGCTACTGCTCTCGAGTACACGCCTGGTAAATTCCTCGTTTTTCCGCAGCGCATCCTCCGTCTTCTTGCGCTCGGTGATATCGCGGACAATTGCCTGAAGCAGCGGTCGCCCGCCAATCTTGATAAGGCCGAGCGAAACCTCTGCATCGAACGGCGTACCATCGAGTCGCGTATGTGTCCACTCGAAGAATTGGGGCTTACCTGCATATGCTGCATGGATTTTCTCCATCGCTTTCTCCGCTGAGCGCCGGCCGTCGGCTTGGAATTCCGGCGAGAAGCGAGTAGGCGGTTGGTTAATAATCTGCTCTCTCGTCACGCCGAACATTTCGAGCGTGCGTTTATTGCAGTCGACAAAGTATTCATTCTCCATCAAAAAGATGGCGTCGTTCGCTTGCTCGAAGAGAGCATGATATAGCTCGCTGCTTTCCCGAATCGTCTCCTCCGCTTGAGATGCGTGGAGCACCTGGGATGTCAAATGCGCGATTCCCTCCAGGAGGGCGTCCTCCTCCGGTGAGATAGGATGCTTGCTGAAGAGCGCCAGCACGCCCAGAGGCGTGCCATCTGTGTGCGTCAGGCGATAGCCGGCAAAGGACACCAAATCCAGCTCCTTTGCCCAAGCGGGATTGTGAACGCGCGGGTCAGTCGCCGCTTCGTTGGTGAGGAACTTGTCCTGTTCTCCCGCGGCAATCAGCCCAATTTTGTAACAGCCAAACGGCACCCTGCAATGGTCCTTTCCATCGAGGTGGGTGTAGCGGCCGGAGCTGGCCATCAGGTGCAGGCATTTGTCTCTGAACCGGCAGACGTGCGGCCCCTCTTTAGCCTCGGCGTGTGTACAACCGGCTTCGCAGCGGTCTCCGGGCTTGATGACCCAGATTCTGGCAAAGTCAGCGTCGAGGATGCGCACTACCGCGTCAGTAACAAACTTGAGCTTTTGCTCGATTGGAAGCGGAGGCAGGAGAAGCCCCTGTAGCGTATTGACAGCCAGGAGCCGTTCCTCCACTTCCTTGCGTGCGGTGATGTCTCTGCATGCTCCCCGATACCCACAGAAATTTCCTTTATCGTCTACAATCGGTGTGCTGTTTGCCTCCAAAATGACAATATAGCCATTCTTATGCACCTTAGGATTAACGAAGTTTTTAATGCTCTCTCGCTGAGCAAAAGCATCAAAGGTTGTTTTCTTTAATTTTTCTTTTACGTCCGGGGCAAAAAGGTCATAAAAGTATTTTTTTTCAACAATCTCGCCGGGCTTATAGCCAAGCACTTTTTCCACAACAGGGCTTGAATAAGTGTATAATCCTTCGGCATTAACCTCCCAAATCCAGTCACCGGCATTTTCAGCTACCTGCTTGAATCGCTCCTCGCTATTTCGCAGATCCTCTTGTGCTTGCTTGAAATCTTGGAAAAATCCGCCTGTTCTGTAGAGCGTCGCATTGTCGGGTATTTCCGGATGGCTGCGCAAATACGCCTGAAGGTACTGCGATATCCTGGAGGGATGTGCCATAATAAACCGGCAGGCACTATCACCCCTGGCTTTACACATTATCTCAGAGGCAACCAGTGGAATTCCAAAACTCTCCTCGCACCAGCCGGATGAATATCCGGCATTCATAGTGCAGACACAGGAGATGTTCTTCTTGCCGCTCTTTTCCCACGCATCAGCCTCAAACGAAAATGGGTGGTCGTATATAAGATAGTAGTTCTCGTCCGTTGTCGGTTTTGACTCAGCAAATATGTCAACAAAAGCCCAGCCTGTATGAGAAAAATGAATTGGCCCTGCGGAAAGCTTCTCTATTGGGTCCTGCAGACCCATTCGTTGATGGAAGTTTCTGGCATCCATCTTTCCGATGGTGTGTGCAACGTCAAAAAGAAGGCTCCTTGCCATTTCTGACGCCTTTTCCTCTCCCCAATCTTTGAACATCCCCTTTATGGTATCGAAGAAATCCACCGACATTGAGGCCGCCCTGACAAGAATATACCGTTGGCCGAATACCTCTATCGTGCCCCTCGATGCATCTTCCTTCTTTTGACTGAAGTACGTGCTCACATACTCTTGAGCCTTCTGGAATATCGGTTCAAACTGTTCTGGAACGGCTACGGTGTCCAACATATCGCCTTTGCTCCATTATACCGAAGAGCACATGATTATCAGATAATGTGCCCTCATCGCATTTACACTCTCGTCCTCAACTAACGATACTGGCTGCGAGTTTCGCATCTTTAACCCCTATTTCCTGCTTTGGCAATGTAAAGAAGAATGAGCTTGGCTGCCCTGGCTCTGATTCCACCCATATTTTGCCATTCTGACTTTTATCCAGCCTTGAGGAAAGAACCGCTTGACCTCTTGTATTCGTGATTCCTGTCTGAGAACCGTGTTGTCACCAAACACAAGAACTGATTGAACTTGCTCGCTGACTCCATTCGTAGACAGCGTCTGCCACCCTACTCCTTCAGTCCGGTGCTTTTGTGTGATTTTCATAGTTGTGCTCCCAATTACACTTCGGATACCCATTCATTATCGGCGTTGCCCCCCATGGACTGTTTGTTGGGTCAAGGAAATATCGAATATCACCTCCGTTGCTCCTACTGAGGAGGAAAACACCCAAACTACTGCAGGTATTATGGTCCTCTGGGGCTACACAACCTTAATATAAGGGCAACATCTTCCGACCCGTTACAAATATCGGACCTAAATTCAACGCTCGTCTCGAAGAAATTTGCCCCCAACTTATGGGCGCGAAAATACAGAGTGCAGAGCTTCTCACAATGAAGAAGATGAGTTCCGGCGCTCGTTCTCTTACACCCTGAACTTTTAGAGGCGGCCTTAATATTATCCAACACAACAGAGCCGCGCCCCCGGCTTCAGAAGCCAAATCTTAAGAGCGGTTATTGACGAGACCCCACTGCGATGGTTAGACTATCCCAATCGTTCTGTTATCAGGGTATAAGTTTAGCGTTTCCGCCTTCGTCCCTAAGGGACTACGGCGGACAAGTTTTAGAAAGATATTATTATGCTCAAGAGGACGCATAACTGCGGGCAGCTTCGGCTTGAAAACGCCGGCAAAAAGGTAACATTGGCCGGCTGGGTGCATTCCTACCGCGACCACGGCGGGTTAGTATTCATTGACCTTCGGGACAAAGAAGGGCTGACGCAATTAGTTTTCAACCCCGAAAGCCAGCCGGAGATTCACAAGCAAGCAAGGGCGGTCCGCTGCGAATGGGTAATAGCGGCCAAAGGCGTAGTTCAGCCGCGAGGTGAAGGACTGGAAAACCCGAAGCTGCCTACCGGCCAAATCGAGGTGGCTGTGCAGCAGGTTGAAATCCTCAACGCTTCGAAGACGCCGCCTTTTGAAATCGAGGACGGGATAAAGACCGGCGAAGAGATTCGTTTGGCCCGGCGGTATATCGACCTGCGTCGGCCGGAGATGCAAAAGATGCTGCGGATACGCCATCGGGTAACCAAAATTACACGTGATTATTTCGACCGGCTGGGTTTTTTAGAGATTGAGACGCCGATATTAGCCAAGAGCACGCCTGAAGGAGCAAGGGATTTCTTAGTGCCCAGCAGACTGCAGCCAAACTGCTTCTATGCGCTGCCGCAGTCGCCGCAGTTATTTAAGCAGATTCTAATGGTGGGCGGCGTCGATAAATACTTCCAGATAGTTCGGTGCTTCCGCGATGAAGACCCGCGGGCCGACCGGCAGGCGGAATTTACGCAAATCGATGTCGAGATGAGCTTCGTCGATAGCAACGACATCATCGGCGTTCACGAAAACTTAGTAGCGAAAATATGGAAGCAGGTTCTGGGCGCAGATGTCAAGGCGCCGATGCGGCGAATGTCCTACAAAGAAGCGATGGGCAATTACGGCACCGACAGGCCTGATTTGCGATTCGATATAAAATTATGCGATATTACCGATATTGCAAAGACAAGCACATTCAAGGTGTTCACCTCGACCATTGAAAAAGGCGGGATTGTAAAAGGGCTTTGCGTTCCGGACGGCGGCGAAAAATACTCCAGAAGCGATATCGAAAAGACGCTGACCGAGTTTGCCGCAGACTACGGAGCAAAGGGACTGGCGTGGCTCAAGGCCAAAAAAGAAAACGGCAAGACGACACTGGCCAGCCAGATAGCCAAGTTCTTCAGTGCCGAGCAGCTCCAGCAGATAATCGAGCGATTCGGCGCTAAGGACGGCGACCTGGTTTTGTTAATTGCCGACAATGAGAAAGGCGCCAATAAGGCGCTGGCGCCGCTGCGGTGTAAAATAGCAAGGGACCTGAAGCTCTACGATGAAAAAGCGTTCGAGTTTGTGTGGGTAGTTGAGTTTCCGTTATTTGAATGGAACGAGGACGAGAAGCGATATGATTCCGTGCACCATCCATTCACGGCGGCTGTGCCGGAGGAATTGCATAAGCTCGACAGCGACCCCGGTAACATCCGCTCGCAGGCATACGATATTGTCGTCAACGGCTATGAGATTGGCGGCGGCAGTATCCGTATCCACAACCCAAAAGTTCAGCAAAAAGTCTTTGAACTACTCAAAATCTCGAAAGAACAGGCGCAGCAGCGGTTTGGTTTCTTTTTGCGGGCTTTAGAATACGGCGCTCCGCCGCACGGAGGAATAGCATTCGGTTTAGACAGGATGATTATGCTGCTTACCGGCACGGAAAATATAAGAGACGTAATCGCATTTCCGAAGACCCAGCGAGGCCAGTGCCTCTTAACTGATGCGCCGAGCGAGGTGGACCAGAAACAATTAGATGAGCTGAACCTGCGAACACAAAAACACTCGCACGCAATTGAGCAGAAAGAAGACTAATCCGTAAGTGATGGGGTAATCCGCCTTCGCCGAGGTTTCGGCGGACAAGAGGCCCCACCCTACACGGTGGCCGGGGAGCGGGCGGCGGATTTTGAGTTTATGTGGAAGTATATACGTCGAATTTATCATAAGATTCTGGAGATTTTGCATTTGTCGCCGTTTTCGCTGGCGGGAAAATGCAGAGTGGCATTCGGGGCGGCGGTGGTGCTGGTGCTTATACTGGCGCTGCTTCTGCCTTATATCTGGATGGGGCAATTGACAAAAAATGCCGCTCTCGATGCCGGGCGAGCAAAGACCGAGATGCTGCTGGCCCGACACTTCCAAGGGAAACAGACGGGCGAAACAGCTCTTCCGGCATTAGACAGCAGAGGGGGCGTGCTGGATGTGAACAATCCGGATATGCGCTGGATCCGGTTCACAAAAGAAGGAGAAAACCAATTAACAACATTGACCGACGAGCAGAAGGAGGTGATTAAATTTCTAAAAGCACAGGAGGAAAGGAATGATAATATTCTGCTGGCGAAATATGGCGGCGTCCTTCACAGCAATTATATAAAGGTCTTTCGTGCGACCGAAAGCTGTATAAGCTGCCATAATCCGCAGGGTTCAGCGAGACCGTTCAGCCAAAACGAGCTGATAGGCGCGGTGGTCATTCAAAGGCCGGCCTCTGAAATCAGCAGAGCAATCCTGTTAAACAGGGTATGGGTAATCGTTGCCGGGCTGATTGCCGGCACGGGTGCAATTGTTGCGTTTTATTTGATAACTCAGCGTGTAATCCTTCGGCCAATCCGGCAGCTTCGGGCGATTGCCAACAACGTTTCAGAAGGCAATCTCGATATCAGAAGCGCAATACAAACAGGCGATGAATACGAAAAGCTTGCCGAGGCGTTTAATCACATGCTGGACGGGCTGCAGGCCGCCCAGGAAAGACTTCGGCAGGCAAACAAGCAGTTAGACGCAAAAATTGCAGAGCTTTCCGAGCGGAATATCGAGCTGTTCAAGGCCAACAAAATAAAGAGCGAATTTCTGGCCAATATCTCGCACGAGTTTAGAACACCACTAAATGCAATACTTGGCTTTGCAGAGATACTGCGGGAAAAACCCGAAGTTCTAAAAAAAGACAAAGGGCGAAGATATGCCGAGAACATTATTGAGGGGGGGAAAAATCTTCTGAATATGATTAACGACCTGCTGAACCTTGCAAAAGCTGAGGCAGGCAAAATCGAGCTGCACATAGAAAAAACCTCAATACCGCAACTGTGCAAAACAGTGGTGGGCTCCTTCTCGGCACTTACAAAAAAGAAAAAAATCAAAGTCAAATTGGTGGTCGATGACAACATACCGGTTCTTTCAACGGACGCCGGCAAGGTCCAGCAGATTCTGTACAACTTTCTAAGTAACGCCGTAAAGTTCACAGATGAGAAGGGCAGGATTGAGATTCGAGCTAATATGCAGGGCGAACAGACGGTTCGGATCGCGGTTTCCGATACCGGCTGCGGCATTGCCGAGCCGGACAGGGAAAAGATATTCGAGAAGTTCCGCCAAGTTGACGGCTCGCTGACCCGCGAAACGACCGGCAGCGGGCTGGGTCTTGCCATCAGCAAGGAATTGGCCGCTATGCTTGCAGGGGCTATCGGGATGGAAAGCGAGGCAGGCCGCGGCTCGACCTTCTGGCTGGATATCCCTGTTACACTTACCAAAGAAAAGGGGCAAGCTGTATAGAAGCCGCGTCTTGTCATTTCGTTCGAAATGCTCTTGAGAGTTTCCATTTTGTGGCTTATTGCAAAATGGGGCCTGAATCACGAGACATGAACTATTTGACCTATCGGGCGATTAAGGTATAATAACTGCCCGAAAGAAAGGGTGCACTAATGGCTAAAAAATTTGTAAGAGCAATTTTCCCCGGGTCGTTTGACCCGATTACAAACGGGCATTTAGACGTTATCAATCGCGGCATAAAACTCTTTGACGAGCTTATCATAGCAGTCGGCCGAAGCCCAATTAAAAATCCGCTGTTCACCCCCGAAGAACGGGTGGAAATAATAGCCGAGCTGATAGCCGACATACCCGGCGTATCAGTAGAAAGCTTTGATGGGCTGACAGTTGAATATGCCGCCAAAAAAAAGGCAGATGTCATCCTGCGAGGTCTGCGAAGTCTTACCGACGTTCAGTACGAGTTTCAGCTTGCAATGACCAATCGTGCTGTGGCCGGCATTGAAACCGTATTCATTATGACCAGCGAGCAATACGGTTTCACAAGCTCAACATTAATACGGCAGATAGCTACGCTCGGCGGAGACCTGTCAAACCTCATCCCGGAAAATGTTCATGACCGATTGAAAAAACGACTTAAAAGAGTCGTTCGTGACCAGTGACTCGGGGCACAAATTATAAGAGACAAGTCGCCAGATATGTTCACAATCAGTGTTGAAACGCACTTTCGGGCGTCGCATCAGCTGGCCCTGCCGGACGGCTCAAAAGAGCCGCTGCACAACCATAACTGGGTGGTTACTGCTAACATCAGCAGCGATAAGCTTGATAATATGGGATTTGTTATGGACTTTTGCCGGCTCAAGGAAACGCTCGATAAAACGATAGCTGAGTTTGATAATGTGCCGCTTGACAGCATTGATTATTTCCAGCGGAACAATTCATCAGCGGAGAACGTAGCAAAATATATATTCGATAAACTCGGGCCGAAACTGCCGGGCGGCGTGGAACTGCGAAGCATCAGAGTTGTTGAGGAACCGGGCTGCTCGGCAAAATTCAGCAAGTAGACGATTCCGGCTACAGTGGTCTTTTAAATTTGACGATTATTTAATACAGAATTCTGGTATAATACAACCGCTATCCAGACGTAATTTTTGGTATAATATCTGAAATGGTTCGACAAGCTCACCATCCAGAGCGAAGTCGAGGGAAGGATTTATTGATATGCAGTGTCAGGTCTGCCAAAAAAAAGAAGCAACCATTCATTTAACTGAGATAACCGACGGGGTGCGCAGCGAGATGCATCTTTGTGAGCATTGCGCACAGGAAGAGGGCATAGCCGTCAAGAGCCAGCTTTCTATAAATGAATTACTCAGCGGTCTGCTTTCCACCCAGCCGTCAGACGACGAGCTGTTTGGCGACACCGAGCAGGAGCTCACCTGCCCGCATTGCGGCTTTACATTAGCGCAATTCACCAAGGAGGCGGTGCTGGGCTGTCCTTATGATTATGAGGTTTTTGAGAAACCGCTGCTGCCGCTTATTGAAAAGGCGCACAACGGCAAAACGGTCCACTGCGGCAAGGTCCCCTCGAAAATGCCGAAGGATGCAAAGAAGCAAATGAAGCTTACGGCACTGCGCCAGCAGCTGGAGGCAGCGGTGCAAAGCGAAGATTACGAGCTGGCCGCCAAATTGCGAGATGAAATAAACCAGCTGGAATAAAAATTTGGTAATTGGTAATTTACCGTTTAATCAGATAGATATGAAGCTGACCGATATAAGCGGCGACGTAAACGAATGGTTTAACGGCTCAGGGCCGCTGGCCGATATTGTCATATCCTCACGGATTCGTTTGGCCAGGAACTTAGCAGGACACAAATTCCTCAGCCGCTGCTCCGTTGCTGAAAAATCCGAGATACTCAAGAAGCTAAGAGATATCCTGATGTCGCTGGATCTCGGCGATAAAATCTTCTATCTTAGCGTGGACAAGACCCCTGTTTTGGACAGACATTTGCTGGTGGAAAGGCATCTCATCAGCCGACATCACGCCTTCGGCAAAGGGCCCCGCGGAGTAGTTATCGCCCAGCGGGAATTTTTTACCGCAATGATTAACGAAGAAGACCATCTGCGAATCCAAGTGCTAAAGGGCGGGCTGCAGCTAACCCAATGTGCTGGGCAGATAAACCGTATCGACGATATGATAGAGGAGAGAATAGGTTATGCCTTTAGTCCGCGGTATGGTTACCTGACGGCCTGTCCGACCAATCTGGGCACCGGTATAAGGGTTTCAGTAATGCTGCATCTGCCGGCGTTGAAGATGACCGGCCAAATAGAGAAGTTCTTAAACGCCACGAGGGATATGAATTTGGCTGTGCGAGGCCTGTTCGGCGAAGGCACCGAGGCGGCAGGTGATTTCTATCAGCTCTCAAATCAGGTATCGCTTGGTGTCTCAGAGGCCGATATCGTCGCACAATTTGAAAACACTATTATCCCCGAAATTGTCGAATACGAAAATGCAGCGAGGAATCAGCTGCTCTCGAAGGAGCCTGATGTCCTCGACGACAAAATTTCTCGTGCAATGGCGCTGCTACGAAACGCCCATTTGATAAGCTCGCAGGAGGCGTTATTTTTGCTAAGCCATTTGCGTATGGGCATAAATATGCGCGAACGTATGGGTGCTTCGACGCCGGCGATAGAGAAGCTTTGCAAGATTAGCGCCAGCAGCAACGCTGATAAGCCCGGAGGTCTATCCATCACAACTATAAACCGGCTGTTTATGCTCACTCAGCCGGCACATTTGCAATTAAACTGCGGAAAAACGCTGGACGCCGCCCACAGAGATGTACTCAGGGCCAAAATCATCCGCTCAGCACTCAATGGTTAGCGTATAACGCACAGCGTTTAGCGGATAATATATATCCTGCGTACAGTTTTTCCATATACACCAAACGCCATCGGCTACATCTTATTCATCTGCCAAAATGGCACGAAAAACCAGAAGACAGAGGTCGGAAGACAGAGGTCAGAGAACCTAACTTCTTGAAATGTAAGAGGTTAACTTACTCGGTCAGATAAAGCTTAACTGGTGGCACGGCTTTTGCATATTTTATTTACAGCGATGTGCTTACACGCTAATATAACGAGCATAGAAAAACGAAAGGAAGTGCGAAATGGCTACTAATAAAATAATTGGAATAGATTTGGGGACAACACTTTCGGTAGTTGCCGTGATGGAAGGTTCTTCGCCGAAGGTTTTGATTAACTCTTCCGGCTCGCGACTAACTCCATCTGTAGTAGGTTTCACCGATAAAGGCGAACGGCTTGTCGGCCAAATCGCCAAGCACCAGCAGGTAACCAATCCTGAGAACACTGTGTTTTCCATAAAGCGTTTTATGGGCCGGCGGCATAAAGAAGTCGCAGCAGAGGAAAAGATAGTCCCTTATAAAATCACCGGCGGGCCGGATGAGTTAGTCAAGGTTAGCGTCCGCGGCAAGGAATATACGCCGCCGGAGATTTCGGCGATGATTCTGCAGGATTTGAAGAAGACCGCAGAAGACTATCTCGGCGAAAAGGTTGAAAATGCCGTTATCACGGTTCCCGCATACTTTAACGACTCGCAGCGCCAGGCAACAAAAGACGCCGGCAAAATAGCAGGATTAAAGGTCGAGCGGATTATCAACGAGCCGACGGCTGCTGCGCTGGCTTACGGATTAGAGAAGAAAAGGAACGAAAAAGTCGCCATATTCGATTTCGGCGGCGGAACGTTCGACATATCAATCCTCGATATCGGCGACAACGTCTTTGAGGTCCTCAGCACAAACGGCGATACACACCTGGGCGGCGATGACCTCGATGCGGTGCTGATAAATTATCTGGCGGACGAGTTTAAAAAGACCGAGGGCATCGACCTTCGCAAAGACCCGATGGCCCATCAGCGGCTCAAGGAGGCCGCCGAGAAGGCAAAATGCGAGCTGAGCACACAATTAGAGGCCACCGTGAACCTTCCGTTCATCACAGCGGATTCTTCAGGCCCCAAACATCTACAGATTACCCTCACCCGCAGCAAGTTCGAAGCGCTCTGCGAGCCGGTGTTTGAGCGGCTGAAAAGCCCCTGTTACAAGGCGATGGAGGACGCCAAGCTCACTCCAAAAGATATTGCTGAGTTATTGTTTGTCGGTGGCTCTACGAGGATTCCGAGGGTTTATGAAATCGCTAAAGGTATCTTCAAGAAAGAGCCCAACAGGAGTCTTAACCCCGACGAGGTCGTTGCGCTCGGCGCCGCCGTTCAGGGAGCGGTTCTGGCAGGTGACGCAGGCGTGAAGGATATTCTGCTCTTGGACGTAACGCCGCTTTCGCTGGGAGTTGAGACATTAGGCGGAGTTATGACAAAATTGATTGAGCGCAACACGACAATACCCACCAGCAAGAAAGAGATTTTCTCGACAGCGGCTGACAGCCAGACGACCGTTGACATTCACGTCCTGCAGGGCGAGAGGGAATTTGCCAGGGACAACCGCACACTCGGCAGATTTCAACTGACAGATATTCCGCCTGCCCCGCGAGGCATTCCGCAGATTGAGGTCGCATTCGATATCGATGCCAACGGCATCTTAAACGTTTCTGCTAAAGACCTCGGCACAGGCAAACAGCAGTCGATTGAGATTAAATCCAGCTCAGGGCTAAGCGAACAAGAGATTAAAAAGATGACCAGAGAGGCTGAGGCCCACGCCGAGGAAGATAAGAAAAAGCGAGAGGTGGTTGACCTGAAGAACCAGGCCGACCAGTTGATTTACTCAACGGAAAAGACACTCAGAGAGCACGGCGACAAGGTCTCCGCCGAGACCCGCAGCGGAATCGAAAACGCAGTCAATAATTTGAAAGAAGCCATAAAAGGCGAAGACGCCAATGCGATAAAAAGAGCCATTGAAAACCTCGGCATTGCCAGCCAGGAGCTGGGCAAGACGCTTTATGAAGAGGCCGCCAAAAAACAGGCCTCTTCCGCAGGAGGCAAAGGCAGCACCAAAGGCGGACCGCCGCCGGAAGGCGAGGTCAAACGAAAAGGCGGCGATGACGTAATCGACGCCGAATTCGAGGCAAAAGACAAATAATACCAATCATAAAAACTTTTTGCGCTCGATGCAGGAGCAACGGCAAATGTTTTGGATAAGCTTTTCATCAAGACAAACGGCCTGCCAGCCATCACAGGCAGCTTCTCGCAACGCATCATAATTTTCATAACTTTGATTCGCCCAGTAATGGCTGCGAAGGTATTGCCCCCCGCCCAGCGCTGGGCGGGGTCAACAGGATTCAATTCCGGGCTATAAGCGGGAAGCTCTATTATGGTAATGTTGGCCGGCGCAACAAGCTCACCAGACTTGTAAAAGCCGGCCCGATCCCAGATTAAGACCGCATGGGTATCGTTGGGCAATTGTTTACTAAACTGCCGAAGAAAAATACTCATCAGCATGGCATCAATATAGGGTAATAATAAACCTGCTGTCCGGCCATTTGAGGGACATACTGCTGCCGATATATACAGCCATTCGTAACCAGTTTGCTTGACCGCTCGAGGACGAGTACCCCGACGAGTCCAAACACGAGCTAATGTTCCTTGTTGGCCGAAGCGAGCTTCATCCTCAAACCATACCTCTATTCGCTTATCGGGGTGCTCTTTGGCAATGTTTTCAAGCCTTTTGCCCATGTTTTTTAAATTCTTCCTGAATCAGCGGACACGCTTTGCCTATGGCATGGCCTAGCCATTTCGTGTCTTGGGCGAGGCTTTAGACAAGAATAACCCAGACGATGTAACAGCTTGTACACGCCATCTAAAGTATAAACTATACCAAAATTTTTCCTGATAATCTGCTGAATGTCCCTGCCGTATAATGTAGCTTTAGTACCAGATGGCCCGGCATCTACGCATTCACAAAATTGCTCTTGTTTATCAACAGGCAATTTGGCAGGCCGACCAGTGCAGACCAGGCAGAGAGAATTTCGATATTTTGGCTAAAGTGACAGATAAGGTATTGCTAAACGCCGAAAAAACACGATAATTAATAGAATGGTCAGACAATGGTAGAAACTGAACAAAAAACTATTAAGGAGAACAAGATGAAGAACTGTATAAAGAAATGTGTTGTGGTCTTGGCGGTATTGGTAATTATTATGGGGGTCGCGATGACAGTAACGGGCTGTAACGAGAAGAGTACGACTACCAAAACGACGACCGTCGAAAAAACTACCAAGAAGTAAGAGAATTATCGAACAAAAATATCCAGCGTCTTAAGTGCTACAGCCGGTGTCAGCAGAGGAGTAAGCATAGTTGAGGGTTTCGAACCACTGGTGACGGTGGATATTTTTTTTGTGTCAGGGACGGTGTGAAGGGAAAGAGCGGACAGGATGGGTAATTACGAAAGATTTATGAAGGCGATTAATTGGGATGGACCCGACAGGATATTAACATACGATTTCGCAAACAATAAGGAACTGCAGGCAAGATACGGGGGATTAGACGAGACGAAAAAATATTCCTTCGAACAGATAGTCGAAATAAACGCCAAAGCTTTCAAGGGAATCGGGCTGGATGTTACACACCGTATATATACCTTCGCAAAACCGTGGATGAGTTCAAAGATTGATAACTGGGGACGCTTTCTGGGAGTTAATCCGGACGGCTGGGAGGTAACACAAAAGGGAGGAACGGACTGGATTTCAAAACGGCCTTTCTCAAACTTAAAAGAGCTTGAGAAACATATACCCAGAATCCCAAAGTATGAAGAAGTTAAGAAATGGTATATACCCTTTATTAAACATATAAAAGAGGTTTTTGATTATTATGACCTTGTCTTTGTCGGAGCAGTTGAAGGCCCTGTGAGCGATTCTTACACATATACCGGTATGGAGCTTTTTATGACCGCAATCTATGATGCTCCGGAACTTGTTTCACAGATTATGGATTGTGCCGCCAGGTTTTCAGCTTATATTGCGCAGGTGTTTGCCGAAAATGCGTCGGCACCGATACTATTTATGGGGGAGGACATTGCCTGCGATACAGGACCGATATTCAGTCCAAAGTTTATAGCCGAGCAAGCACTTCCGCGATGGAGATGGATTAGTGAGCCAATCAGGGGAAAGAAGTTTAAGTTTTTGTTTCATACTGACGGGAGATACGGCGAGCTTTTACAAATAATATTCGGCGAATTCGGAGCTGATGGTCTTAATCCCATAGAGAGGAACGGGTGCAACGATATTTTCGAAATAAGAAAACAGTATCCCGACAAGCTGCTTTTTGGAAATGTATGCTGTGCAGTTACCCTGCCACAGGGGAACACCTACGACGTTGAAGATGAAACACTGGAACTGATAGAAAAAATCGGTCCGCAGGGGGGTATATTGATAGGGTCCTCCGGCGAAGTCGGAGATTGCGTTCCGCCGGAGAATGCTGTGACAATGTACGAAACAATCCATAAATATGGAACATACCCCATTGATGTAGAGAGGATTAGAAAACGACGCGACGAAATTAAGGACAAATTGAAAACAAGGCGGTCAATTATTACTCAGATAGACTTATAAGGGTCGCAACTTTTGTGCCTTTAAGCATAATGTTGACTTCGGTATCGGTTGTATCAGCCTCGAAGAAACAATTGTTTTGTTCAGAATAAAAGCAAAGGCATCAGAATCATCAATGATCGGTTTGGGTTTGAGTTACCGACTGTCCCATAAAAAGTGTCCCTTGCCCCTTAGGGGCGATAAACCTTTTGCCGGCAAGGCTATTTGCTGTCTCGGATGAAGCGGTGGTTTTTTGCTTCTGATGTTTTTTATAGTATACTTTAGGATACGGGGGTAATAAAGAAGCATCCATCCTTTATTTTGAGCTTCTTACCACGAAGACCTAAGTAAAAATAAAATGCTCGCTGATTGCGTATTCACAACTTATCGGGAAAAACTTATTTTTCGGAAAAAGAACTTAATTGAATGGCGATAGATTGAGGTGAGCAAATGAAATCTGCACAAGGTGTCTCCAGCACCCATACCCCTAAAATAAGACCCGACCTTCTATTTGGCGAACTGCTCGTGTCCAAAGGGCTTTTGAGCCATGAAGAACTAATCAAAGTGCTAAACGAACAGCGTGAGCATGGTGGCCGGCTCGGCGAGGTATTGCTCCGACTGAAGATGCTAAGCGAGGATGATGTTACTCTGGCCCTGGCCGAACATCTCTCAATGGAATACATCCGTCTCGATGATATTAGCAGGATAGATGTGAACATCGCTCGAATGCTGCCCGAGGCTATCGCCAAACGTTTTTGCCTTGTGGCCATTGGTGAGATAGATGACAAAGTTGTGGTGGCGATGGCTGACCCGCTTAACGTTGTAGCAATAGATACAATCACACTAAAAATAAAACGTCAGATTAAAGTAGTAATTAGTTCGCATCAGGAAATTCGCCAGGCGATAGAGGTGATTTATCATGGTTCCGATGTTGAGGAACAGCAGCTCCGCGACCTTGTAGAACTCGAAGTCGGCAAAGAGGATAAAAGGATAGAGTCGATTGCAAAAGAGACTTCAGAGGCACCTGTAGACAGCGAAGCTGCAACGAAAGCGCCTGTGATTCACTTTGTTGACTTGCTGCTAAGCCAGGCAGTCAAAAGCAGAGCAAGCGACGTCCACATCGAGCCACAGGAAAATTCGATGATGATTCGAATGCGAATTGATGGTTCGCTATGTAATATGGTCCCTCCGGCAAAGAACATGCAGGCCGCGGTAGTTACCAGGATTAAGATTCTATCAGACATGAATATTGCCGAGCGCAGATTGCCCCAGGATGGCCGATTAAAAATAAAATCCTCCGGCAGAGATATAGATGTGAGAGTCTCGTCAATTCCGACAATATACGGTGAAAAGATAGTGATGCGAATCCTCGACTCAACAGCGGCAAGCCGTGACCTGGAACAACTGGGATTTGACCCCAAACGTCTCGAAGAGCTTAAAACTGCATTGTCGCAGCCGCACGGCATCATAGTTGTAACCGGCCCGACCGGCAGCGGTAAAAGCACCACATTATACGCGGCGTTAAATTATCTGAGGGACCCGACGGAAAACATTACCACTGTTGAAGACCCCGTCGAATACCGTCTGGCTGGGATTAACCAGATTCAAATCAAGCCGGAAATCAATCTCGATTTTGCAGTATGTTTGCGGGCGATTTTGAGACAAGACCCGGACATAATTTTAATAGGTGAAATCAGGGACAAAGAAACGGTTGAGATAGCAATAAAAGCATCTTTGACCGGCCACCTTGTCCTGAGCACGTTCCACACCAACGATGCACCCAGCGCGATAAGCAGATTTCTCTATATGGGAATTGAACCATATCTGCTCGCTTCAACGCTTAACTTAATTGTCGCTCAGCGGCTGGTTCGAAGAATCTGTGAGAAATGCAAAGAGCCGGTGGAAATCAAGAGCGAGGTTCTCAAACGCCTGAAGATAGACCCCGAGCAGGCCAAGAAAACGGTCTTTTATCACGGCAAGGGTTGTAACGCTTGTGGAAACATGGGGTATAAGGGCAGATTGCCCATATTTGAGTTC
>Ga0187886_1000658_pt1 | contig 38954 bp, 34 predicted proteins | sample June2016WEW_20_1_FD_133001 | JGI IMG/M metagenome (GOLD analysis project Ga0187886, IMG submission 133001) | Peatland microbial communities from SPRUCE experiment site at the Marcell Experimental Forest, Minnesota, USA - June2016WEW_20_150 | ecosystem: Environmental > Terrestrial > Soil >...
AGGCCGGGATGGCGGAAGTGGCAGACGCAGCGGACTTAAAATCCGCCGGAGCAATCCTTGTGGGTTCGAGTCCCTCTCCCGGCACCAGGAGATAAAATATGCCTTGGTTTATTGTTATTTTAAGTTATCTTTTTGGCTCGCTGCCGACGTCTTACATTCTCGGCCGCGTCACCGCCGGGCGTGATATCCGCCGCATTGGCGATGAAAATGCCGGCGCCGCAAACGCCTACCGCGAGCTCAACGCCCGGGCAGGCATCATCGTCGGTATTATCGATGCCGCCAAGGGTTCGGCGGTTATCCTCATCGCCCAGGCAGCTAGCATGTCCCAGCCGATTGTCCTACTGGCTGGCTTAGCTGCCGTCATCGGCCACAACTGGCCTATCTTCATCGGTTTCCGCGGTGGCCGCGGCGTCAGCACCACCCTCGGTATTTTGTTCGTGCTGGTTACGATTCCTATGTTAATACTCACCCTGCCCACGCTGCTGATTCTTATTTGGAAACGCAATGTTACGCCCGCGATGGCTTTTTGCTTTATCGCCCTCCCGCTCATCGACCTAGCGTTTAAGGTCGAGCCGATACTTATCGGCTACGGCATAGCGCTGCCGGCGCTTATCGGCATCACTACCTTTTTCCGCACCAGACCCAAAGCGCTTAAACAAGCCTGAAACACCCCCACCGCTTGAAAGTAAGAAGGAGCTTCCTTGACTGATAAAAACGCTAAAGGCCTGGTCCAGATTTTTACCGGCAATGGCAAGGGCAAAACTACCGCCGCGCTGGGCACAGTTCTCCGGGCGGCCGGTCACGGTTTGAAAATATCAGTAATTTTCTTCATCAAAGGTCATTTTTCCCAGGGCGAATATAAAACCCTCGCCACCCTCCCCAATGTTAAAGTAACTGCTTTTGGTTTACGTCGTTTCATCGGTAATAATGAAAATATTGACCCACAGGAAAAAGTCCAGGCTAAAGCCGCCCTCGCCGCCGCCCGCCAGGACATTACCGGCGGTGAATATGACCTGGTGGTGCTCGATGAAATCAACTACGCTTGCCACTTAGGACTTATCGACCTGGAGGAAGTTATTCAGCTCATTAAAGATAAACCGTCCCATGTCGAGCTTATCCTCACGGGACGTAACGCCGCCAAACAGCTTATCGAGGCAGCCGACCTCGTTACCGAGATGGTAAAAATCAAGCACCCCTTTGATAAAGGCATCAAAGCCAGAAAAGGCATCGAATATTAGCGAACACGATGAAGAAGCTCCTGCTGGCGACCAATAATAAGGGCAAGCTGCGCGAGTATCGCCGTCTGCTCCAAGGTATCCCCTTTGATATCGTTACCCCAGCCGACTTAGGCATGACGACTGAAGTAGCCGAGACCGGTGAAAGCTTTGAGGAAAACGCCATCCTAAAAGCCACTACTTACGCCTCCACCAGCAACCTGCTTACCCTCGCCGACGACTCTGGACTGGAGGTCGATGCCCTCGGCGGTGCGCCTGGTCCTTTATCCCGCCGCTTCGCCGGCAAAAACGCCACCGACGCTGAAAGGATTGCTTTCTTGCTGGCTAAACTTAAAGACGCCCCCGATAAAAACCACGCCGCCCAGTTCCGCTGCATCATCGCCATCGCCGAACCTGGCGGCAGAGTAGAAATTTTTCCCGGCTCCTGCCAGGGACTTATTATAGAGAAACCAAGGGGATCTAACGGGTTCGGCTACGACCCCGTTTTTTACCTGCCGGAGCTGGGCAAGACTATGGCGGAGCTAACTTTGAGAGAGAAAAACCTTATCAGCCACCGGGCGCGGGCGGCGGAAAAAGCTAAAGAGATGTTGATGCAATGGGAGTAAAATCCCTAGTTACCAAATCCTTCTCACTCTCCCTTTTTCAAAGGGAAACGATGTCTTTTTGCTGTAAAATTATCGTTCTCAACCATAATAGTTGTCCCCCTTTCATAAAGGGGGATAGGAGGAGGATTTTCTCCTCGTCATTCCTGTGAAAACAGGAATCCAGAGTTTACTTTCTGTTGTGACGAGCAAGATTGTCACTATTATCCATGAAATTCTGTCACTAAGAAACGCTCCAAATCCTTAATCAGGTTATTTACATCATCTGCACTATACTCGTTAACGTTACCATGAGCAGCTGCATTACCAATATCAAGCCAAGCCTGAATAAATCGCCATTGTGATTGTGGATATCTCTCTCTTTTCTTTAGCTCATCATTTATAGATGATGCTTTTAGGTTGTCATCAATTCCCTCGCCGCGTGCTAACCGCTTTAAAGCATCCTCAAGCACAACTCGTGCAAGTACTGCGGCAGGGTCTTTATACCCGCTTTGCATAAGTTGCTTTGCTTGCTCTAGAATTGAATCAAATACTTCCCCAGCAATTAGAAACTCTTGACCAAGTAGATAACCTTTTTCTAAATCATCTAAAGCCCCATTCAAAACTCCAACAATTGGGTATACATCGTAAGAATGTGCTAGGTGTCTTACACCATGCTCTGGTATCAATTCTTCAAAATGATGATAATGAGGGCTTTGGAAACCAAAAACAGTTCCTAAAATATTCCTTACCTTCGTTAGCCAACTCTGTGCCTGAATGTTGTCTTCACCTTGAATATAAGTCCCAACAGAGGATGGCTTTGCAAGTTTTGCTACGGTATTTCCTTCTTCAATAAGCTCCCGGAGTCTTTCAGCGTAACGTTGATATTTAGGATTTAACATATCTTGTCAGTATTCCACTTTTTAGTGAGGTTATCCTACAATTCCTTTGTTTTTATCCCGTAATTGGGCACATTGTAACACCTATAGTAAAAATTTATCAAATCCCCTCCCTTTCCCCAACTGTAAACTCTCCTCCCTTTCCTGTATAATACCTATTAGAAGGCAACATTATGACAGGTCTTTCTGATTCGTTCCAGCGCCCTATCAACTACCTCCGTATCTCCGTGACGGATAGGTGCAACTTACGTTGCATCTACTGCATGCCGCCGGAAGGCATCGCGCTGATGTCCCATAACGACATCTTGAGCTACGAGGAAATCTACACCCTCGTTAAAGCCGCCGCCGAGCTCGGCATTAACCGGGTCCGTCTCACTGGCGGCGAACCGCTAGTGCGCTCCGGCCTGCCCGACCTGGTTAAAATGATTGCCAGCATCAAGACCATCAAAGATATTTCCCTCACGACCAACGGCATCCTCCTCGCTAAGTACGCCGCCGAGCTTAAAGAAGCCGGGCTGATGCGCGTTAATGTTAGCCTGGATACACTCAAGCCGGAGAGATTCCGCCAGATTACCCGCTGCGGCGAGCTTGAGGAGACTCTTCAAGGCATCGAAGCCGCCAACAAGGTTGGCCTCACCCCCGTTAAAATCAACACGGTCGTCATGGCAGGCGTCAACGACGACGAGCTCCCCGATTTCGCCCGCAAGACCATTGAAGATGGCTGGAATGTCCGCTTCATCGAGCACATGCCCGTCAACGGCGAAAGCTCTAAAGCCATCGACCTCGTCTCCGTCAAAGAAATGAAAAAACGACTCGACTTTTTGGGTAAGTTGGAACCATTTAAGATTGATAAAGGTAACGGACCGGCCAAATATTACCGCCTTCCTAACGCCAAAGGCACGGTAGGCTTCATTACCCCGGTTACCGAGCACTTCTGCTACCAGTGCAACCGACTCCGCCTCACGGCGGATGGCAAGCTCCGCCTCTGCCTTCTCCGCGAGGATGAGATAGACCTCCGTGAGCCCCTCCGCCGCGGCGCCTCCGTTGAGGAGCTTAAAGACCTAATCACCAAAGCCACCGCCGCCAAACCCAAGGGCCATCAGCTCGCCGAAGGCAGCATTCATAAAGGTCGGCCCTTCTCCCAGGTGGGGGGCTAGCATAAGATGAAAAAGGAATCAAAGCTAACCCATATCGATGCCGCCGGTCGACCCCGCATGGTGGATGTCACCGCCAAGGCGGAAACCGCCCGTGTCGCTATCGCTAAAGGCCTTGTCAGGATGCAGCCCGCCACCTTTAAGCTTATCCAGAGCGGCGGTATAGCCAAAGGTGATGTCCTCACTACCGCGCAGCTAGCGGGTATCATGGCGGCAAAAAAAACTCCCGACCTTATCCCCCTTTGCCATCCTATCCTTATCGGTAACGTCTCTATTGAGTTCACCCCGTATGCCGCCGCCAGCACTATCGGCATCACAGCTACGGTGGCAAGCACCGGCAAGACCGGTGTTGAGATGGAAGCGCTTACCGCCGTTGCTGTAACCGCCCTGACCATTTACGATATGTGTAAAGCCGTCGACCGAGGCATGAAAATAGAGAGCATCCGCCTTGTCAAGAAAAGCGGCGGCAAAAGCGGCACCATAGAGCTTGAATAGTCCCGCATAATGTTGTATACTAATCCACCAAAGCTATTATTGGGGGTGCACCATGAAACTAACCTGCCTTCAGGAAAACCTAAACCGTGGATTGAGTATCGTCGGGAGAGCGGTGGCTACCAGGACGACTTTGCCCATCACCAATAACGTTCTTCTGGCAACCGATGACGGCCGCCTTAAACTCGTCGCCACTAACCTGGAAATGGCTATCAGCTGCTGGATCGGCGCCAAGATTGAAGAAGAAGGCTCCATCACCGTACCGGCCCGCCTGCTAACAGAGTTTGTAAGCTCTCTGCCCAGCGATACGATAGCCGTCAATCTTTCCCCGCAGACCAAGACCCTGGGACTTAAATGCGCCCGTTTCGAAGCCCGTATCAGCGGCGTCGATGCCAAGGAGTTCCCCCCCATCCCGAGCGTTGATGATGGCATCACCACTAAGGTCGAGGTTGAAGTCTTACGCCAGGCGATTAATCAGGTTGTTTTCGCCGCCGCTACCGAAGAATCCCGACCCGTTCTCACCGGCGTCTGTACGCAGTTCGAGGATAGCGCGTTAACACTCGCCGCGGCTGATGGCTTTAGACTGGCGGTCTTTAAAATGCCGGTAAAAGATAAAGTCAAGGAGAAGACCGAGGTTATCATCCCTGCGCGTACCCTGGCGGAGCTTAACCGCCTTATCGGCGACCAGGACGAAGCCGTTATCCTCACCCTTAACCCCAATAAAAGCCAGGTACTTTTCCGCTTGAAGAGTACGGAGCTGGTTTCGCAGCTTGTTCAGGGCACCTTCCCCAACTACTCCCAGCTTATCCCCAAGAGCTATAATACACGAGTAATTATTAGTGTGGCGGAGTTCCTGCGCGCCACCAAGACTGCCTCGATATTCGCGCGCGACGGCAGCGGCATCGTCCGCCTGGTGGTGACGCCCGGCAGCGAAAAAAATCCCGGCAAGCTGGCTATTTCGGCGCGCTCGGAAGAAATCGGTGATGACGTCGGCGAAATCGACGCTACGGTAGAGGGCGCCGAGGCTAAGATAGCTTTCAACGGCAAATACCTCACCGATGTTCTAGGCGTCCTTCATGAATCGCAGGTAGCTTTGGAAATCACCAACCCCTCCAGCCCGGGTTTAATTAAGCCGGTGGGGACGGACAACTATACGCATGTTGTCATGCCGATGTTCGTACAATGGTAACTTGGTGAGACGACGAAGCGTGAAGGGGAAGAATTCCACGTACTTCATTGTGGTCGTGGTAAACTAGGACTTTGATACGGATTGATGTAGCTTCATCAGTCTTTTCCGCTGATTTTTACACGTCTCAAACTCACGGTGGATTCTAGCTAGAGCTTTCCCAGTTGATATTGAATCGTAAGCACGATTATGTTATTATTTCAGCGAACTATTGCTGATCATTGCCTATTAACGTCGCCGCCATAGGAGTGAAAATGAAGGCATTGGTCCTCTCTGGGGGGAAAGGAGTCAGGCTCAAACCGCTGACCAATACCCTGGCCAAACAGCTTGTCCCCGTAGCCAACAAGCCTATACTGTTCTATGTTATGGACCAGATAGCGGCGTGTGGTGTGACCGATATCGGTATAATTATCTCACCGGAGACGGGGGACGCCATAAAGAAAGCTATAGGCGATGGCTCTCACTGGCAGGCGCGGATTACCTATATTCTGCAAGCGGAACCTCTGGGGCTGGCCCACGCCGTGAAGACCGCTCGACCTTTCCTCGACGATTCACCCTTCCTCATGTTTCTCGGCGATAACCTGATTGAAGGGGATATCAGGGGATTTGTCGATGAGTTTAATCAGCACGCACCGGAGGCACTTATACTGCTTAAAGAAGTCCCCGACCCTCGTTTATTTGGCGTCGCCGAGTTGGACGCTTCAGGCAAGGTAGTTCGGCTGGTGGAGAAACCTAAGGAACCCCGCAGCAACCTGGCGCTGGTAGGAGTTTATCTATTCACACCGGAAATTCACCGGGCTATTGACGAAATAAAGCCATCCTGGCGCGGCGAATTGGAGATAACCGATGCTATTCAGAAACTCTTTGACTGGGGTAAAGTGGTCAGGAGCCATATTCTCAAAGGCTGGTGGCTGGATACCGGCAAGAAGGATGACCTGCTGGAAGCCAACCGCGTTGTCCTTGACCAATTTGTGCAGAGGGACGTGCAGGCTGATGTCGATGCCAAGAGCCAGATAACCGGTCGGGTCGTCATCGAGAAGGGGACAACTATCGTGGCAAGCACCATCCGCGGGCCGGTGACTATTGCCGGCGGTTGCCGGATAGAACACTCCTTTATCGGGCCTTTCACTAGCATCGCCAGCGGCACGGTAATTGAAAACTCCGGCATAGACCACTCTGTTATCCTGGAAAACTGTGTGATTTCCAGGATTGAGCACCTTGAGGATAGCATTATCGGGCGAGGGTCCGAGGTGAAACGGCATGGCGATTTTAATGTAACAAGACTATTTATTGGCGCCGATACCAAGATCGAACTGTAGTACCAATACCGAGAGCGGAGGAGAAATAATGCCCAAGGAATATCCTTTAGCTGGCGTGAAAACCTACGAAATCAACCTGTCTCCTGACGAACGCGGCTTCTTCGCCGAGGCCTTGCGACAGGACTGGGGAGACTTCATCGACGAATGGATGGCCCAGGTCAATGTAAGCTACAGTTACCCCAACGTAGTCAGGGCATGGCATAAGCATCTTCGGGGACAGGTCGACTATTTCCTGGTTCTGAAGGGCGCCATGAAAATCTGTGCCTATGATGAGGAGACAAAGAAGCTCGCCGAGGTCGTCGGTAGTGGCGATAAACCAACGCTAATCAGGATACCGGGGCATTATCTCCACGGCACGAAAACAGTGAGCAATGAGCCGTCATTAACAGTCTACTTTGTTAACAGGCTTTATGATTACAAAAATCCTGACGAAGAACGGCGACCCTGGAACGACCCCCAAATTATTCCTTCAGAGATAAACGGCAACAAAAATGACCCCAGGGCGAATAAACCTTGGGACTGGTTCTACCCCCCGTATAAATAATCCTCGGAGGATAGTCTATGAGACTACTGGTGACTGGCGGCGCTGGTTTTATCGGCAGCAATTTCATCCGCTATATTTTGCGGGAGCACCCCCAGTGGGAAGTGACTAATCTCGATAAGCTCACCTACGCTGGTAATCTTGAGAATTTGAAGGACATAGAAAACCTATCACCCTATCGCTTTGTCAAAGGAGATATTGCCGACCGCGAGTTGGTGGATAGTCTTTTCAGCCGTGGGATTGATGCCGTCATTAATTTCGCCGCCGAGTCCCACGTCGACCGCAGTATCCTTGACCCCTCGCCTTTTATCGATACCAATATTAAAGGCACCCAGGTGCTTCTTGAAGGTGCCCAAAAATACCGGCTGGAGAGATTCGTCCACATCTCTACTGACGAAGTTTACGGGCCCATAGAGCCAGGTAAATTCACGGAACTGTCCCGGCTAAGCCCCAGTAGCCCTTACTCCGCAAGCAAGGCGGCAGCCGAGCACCTTTGCCAGGCTTATTTTACGAGCTACCACACCCCGGTGGTCATCACACGATGCAGCAATAACTTTGGCCCATACCAGTTTCCGGAAAAGTTGATTCCACTGGTGATAACTAACGCTCTGGAAGACCGGCCGGTGCCGGTTTACGGCGATGGGCTTAACGTTAGGGATTGGATATTCGTGCTTGACCACTGCCGGGCTCTTGATACCGTTCTCCAGAATGGCAAGATTGGTGAGATATACAATATCGGCACCGGGGATGAGAAGACTAATCTAAAGCTTGTCCGCCACTTGCTGCGGCTCGTCCATAAACCGGAAAGCCTGATACAGTTCGTTAGCGACCGCCCGGGTCACGACCGCCGCTATGCCATCGATACTACGAAAATAACCAGAGAATTGGGCTGGAAGCCGGTCTATTCCTTCGAGGAGGCACTGGCTTCAACCGTCGAATGGTATTTGAAGAACGAGGCGTGGTGGCGGCAGATAAAAAGCGGCGACTACGCAAAGTACTACGAAAGGATGTACCTTCAGAGATGAGGGTAATGGTTACCGGTGCCAACGGCCAACTCGGGACTGACCTGTGCCTGGCACTCCGTGATTTTAAGGTCATCGGGCTGACGCATGCCGAAGCCGATATCACCGACTTGACATCCTTCATCAACATCTGCCGAAAATATCGTCCGTCGGTTATCATCAACACCGCGGCCTTTGTCAGGGTTGATGACTGTGAGGATGAGGTCGACCGCGCCTTTCTGGTCAATGCCCTCGGCGCGCGCAACGTTGCGGTGGCAGCCCAGGAACTCGGTGCCAAGCTCATTCATATCAGCACCGATTATGTCTTCGGCGGCGAGTCAACGCTACACCACGTCCCGTATACCGAGTTTGATTCCCCGATGCCAGCTAGCGTCTACGGGCGGTCAAAGCTGGCCGGAGAAGATATGGTGCGGCATCACTGCCACCGGCATTTTATCGTCAGGTCTTCAGGGCTCTTCGGTGTGGCTGGCTCCAGCGGCAAAGGCGGCAATTTCATCGAGACTATACTCCGGCTCGGCAAAGAGCGTGATGAGCTTAAGGTAGTCAATGACCAGGTGCTATCGCCTACCTATACCGGAGACCTGGCGGCAAAGATAGCGCAACTGATAACCACGGAGTACTACGGCATATTCCATATCACCAATAGAGGTGCCTGCTCCTGGTACGAGTTCACCAGAGAGATATTACGGCTCGCAGGGTTAAAAACCAGGGTCGTTCCCATCACCTCCGACCAGTACCCGCAGAAGGCACGGCGACCTAGTTATTCCGTTTTGGATAACTATCACCTCAGGCTACTGAAAATGGATGACATGAGGGCCTGGCAAGAAGCACTGGCCGATTACATGAGGGAAAAGGGGTACCTCACTTAGCTATAATTTCCTCATATATCCTGATGATACCGTCAATCGCGTTTTCAATGTAGAACCTGGCGACGAAGTCCTTTCTGGCCTTGCGGCCCATTTCTGTCCTTATATCCTCATTTTCTATCAGGAGACATAACTTCTGTAGCCACTCCTCCTTCGAACCCGCTAAAAAACCATTGCTACCGTCATAAATGCATTTACTGTAGCTATCGGTTCTCGAGGCTATGGTAGGTACCCCTACAAGAGCGGCCTCAAAAATCTTCAGCTCGCTTTTCCCTTCGCTAAAGGGGGTGCCCTGTTCCAGCGGGGCAATATTAACATCCATTTTTGCCAGATACCTTAGCAACTCCAGGTATGGCATAAGTGGCTTCTGTATTACCCTGCCGCCAGACTTCATTAGTTCACGGGGCAGCCGTACCGTGCCGACGATATGTAGCTCGGTATGTTTGTATTTTTTTAATATTTCTTCAAGTGCCCCGGCTACCTCTAAAAAATCGCGGTCGTGGGTGCTGGTTCCGCTGAAATAGCCTATCCTTATTTTGTTATCCCTGTTGCCGGCCTCTTTGCGGATGGCCTCGGCAAGCTCATACTGCGCCTTATTGATGGTATTTGGGACAACAAAACATGGTTTCCCGAGCCGGCGGGCTATCCCGGCGAGAAATTCCGTCGTACAAGTAACAAAACCGCATTTCTCCAAAACCTGCCGGTATTTTCTAACATCGCTCATATACTCCTTCTTTAACACATCGGGCAGATGCTTGAAAGCATCAATATAGCTGACGTATTGAGTATCAAAAACAAGGTCATCGACATCAAAAACAACGGCAATGCCTGATGAGCGCAACCGGCTGATAATTGCATCCGTTTGGGGGGACATCTTCGCTCTGAAAATGACGACGAGGTTGGAGTCCATAACCTGTTCCAAATTATCGACGTTTGCTTTATAGAAGACACAGCCGCCTACTCCCCTGCTTTGCAGGCCTTCCACAATGTTGTAGACTCTGTAGCGTTTGGATTCACCTCGGGGTAAACCCACCAAGAACGAGACCTTTTTTATATTGCTTGCCTTGGAAATAGAAGACCGATAAGATTGGGGTGGGTAGAGTTCCACCTTTCTTCGGCTGGTCAATGTGATTTTTAGTTCAGTAAATACTCTCTGTATGGTTCGTACCAAACCGTGCCTTCTAAAATAAGCGATAGTCTTATATAAAGGGTTCCTTAATAAGGTTATTTTCTCGTTGAGATTCATCTTTTTAGCTCCATGGCGGTTCTATTATAATTCTTCTATACCCTTAAAGTCATGCTCTTTACTCATATAGAGACTCTAAGAGCAACTGACCTATTTTTTAGAGAGTAGATCACCGATTTAACTATTGGATCAGGTGGGCTATACCCGATGTCATAATGCAGTCGGATGTGATAATAGTACATTCTCCACTATTCAATCTTTGCTCAGTGCCCTTACCGCTCTCTTGATGTTGATTACTGCGGCTATTAGCCAGAGCTGTATTTGTACTTTCCATCTCCCCATAAACCGGGTGCGCCAAGACGTTAAAATGTACTTCTTGGGAAGGCTCATAAAGAATTGACCAGCGTGCACAGTCATGATACAATTCTGAAGCATAGAGGCTAGGTTAAAATGAAGAAGGCTTTGATCACCGGCATAACGGGACAGGATGGCGCCTATTTAGCCAAATTCCTCCTAAACAAGGGCTATGAGATATGCGGCACATACCGAAGGCTATCTACGCCAAACTTTTGGCGGCTACAGCATTTAGACATCTTTCACCAAGTTAATTTAATTCCCGCTGATTTGGTCGATGCGGCTTCTCTTGTCGAGGCAATCAGGATTTCTGAGCCGGATGAAATATATCATCTGGCAGCACAGAGTTTTGTCGGCGCTTCTTTTGAGCAGCCAATAGGGACTGGAGAAATAACTGGTTTGGGGGTTACCAGAATCCTAGAGGCGATGAGACAGCTGAATCCAAAGATAAAGTTCTACCAGGCTTCAACAAGCGAGTTGTATGGCGAAACCAAGTCGGCACCTCAGTTGGAAGACACGCCATTCTGTCCCCGAAGTCCTTACTCGGCAGCTAAATTATATGGATATTGGATAACCAGGATGTATCGGGAGGCTTACGGCATTTTTGCCTGTAACGGCATTTTGTTTAATCACGAATCTCCCTTACGAGGCTTGGAATTTGTCACCAGGAAGATTTCCAATGGCGTCGCCAAAATCGCGCTAGGTATCGCTAAGGAATTAAAGCTGGGCAATCTGGAAGCAAAAAGAGATTGGGGCTATGCCCCAGAATACGTTGAGTCTATGTGGCTAATGCTACAGCAAAATGAGCCTGACGATTATGTGATCGCCACCAATGAAATGCACTCAGTTAACGAATTCGTCGAGGCAGCATTTGGCATGCTTAATCTCGACTGTCAAAAATACCTGAAAACTGACCGGAGATTTTTCCGTCCTCTGGATGTTAATATGCTAAAGGGGGACTACTCAAAGGCAAAACAGAAGTTGGGATGGGAACCAAAGGTAAAATTCGATGGGCTGGTTGAAATAATGGTAAAAAGTGACTTGGATAGGTGGAAAGCCTGGCTAAATGGTGAGAGATTTCCCTGGGATGCCCCCAATTACCCGGATGAAGCGCGTATTCTAACGAAAGCACTCCGAGCCTAGGTGCGAGAAAGTCGGGAAAGGTTGCAGGAAGGAAGGGTGAGCGATACACGTCAAAACAATTGAAAAGTGCCGCATATGTGGCAGTACTGATTTAGTACCAATTTTAGACCTTGGTGTTCAGGCACTATCTGGCAGATTCCCGTCTGGCGATGAACCCGACCCACCAAGGGCGCCGTTGGAATTAGTAAAATGTAATGATGCCAGGAGTCCCAGTTCCTGCGGCCTTCTCCAGCTGAAACATTCTGTCTCTTCAGAAGAGATGTATTTGCATGATTATGGTTACCGGTCTGGAATAAATCAGACAATGAGGACCCATCTTCAAGGCATCGTGCGGCGTGTTCAGGAAATAGTAGACTTACAGGCTGGAGATGTGGTTCTTGATATTGGCAGTAATGATGCTACTTTACTCAAACAATATGAAATACCAGGATTACAAAGAATTGGAATTGACCCGACCGGTAAACAATTTGCCCAATACTATACGGCTGATATCAACCTGGTCAGTGACTATTTTACCGCTGCCAATTATTCAAAGGTTTTCCCAGATACTTCAGCCAAGGTGATTACGTCGATTGCCCTGTTTTATGATTTGGAAACGCCGACCAATTTTGTGGCCGACGTCAAGAAAATTCTCCATCCCGATGGCATTTGGGTATTAGAGCAGAGCTATATGCCGACAATGCTGGCCATGAATTCATTTGATACCATATGCCACGAACATTTAGAGTATTACTCGCTTAAGCAAATAGATTGGATGTTAAGCAAGAATGATTTGAGGATATTCGATGTTGAGTTTAATGACATAAACGGTGGCAGCTTTAGAATTTATGCCTGTCACCATGACTCCGCCTATAAATCAAATCAGCTAAAGATTGATTCGGTCTTTCTCAATGAGGAGAAATTAAGACTTGACTCTGAACTGCCCTATAAACAGTTCAAGGAGAGGGTGTTTCGTATTAAGGATGAGTTGCATGACTTTTTAGCCCTCGAAAAAGGTAAGAGGAAGTCAATATTTATATACGGTGCCTCAACCAAGGGCAACGTCCTCCTGCAATTTTGCAATATAAGTCATGCCCTGGTAACTGCTGCTGCTGATAGGAATCCAGAGAAGTGGGGGCGCCGAACACCTATTACTAATATTCCGATAATCTCAGAAGAAGAAGCCAGGAAGGCTAAGCCAGATTATTTTCTGGTTCTCCCCTGGCATTTCAAGGAAGAGTTTATTGAAAGAGAAGCAGGTTTTCTTGCATCGGGTGGAAAGTTTATATTTCCATTGCCTAAGATTGATATCGTAGGAAAGTAGAACGATTATACATGTCATCATTTGAGATAGTAGAGCTTAACGAAGCCCATTATGATAAATGTGCATCATTGCACTTCGAACTATTAAAGGAAGGTTATTTATATCTTTTAGGCATATCCTTTTTGAAAGGATTGTATAAAAGGTTATTAACATCCAAAGATGTTTATGGTTACGTAGCCAAGGTAAATGGGGAAGTTGTAGGCGTAATTGTAATAACCAAAAATGTTAACAACTTAATCAGGAGACATGTGCTTAAAGACCCAATATTTTTTTCTTTTCACATTGTTAAATTTGTAATCTTAAATTTTAAATATGCTAGACAGTTTATACAATATTCTAGGTATGGAAAGGATATTCCTGGACTCTATCACGATATATTATTCTTTGGAGCAGTGGGATCATACGGTGGTGTAGGTTCGCAGCTTCTCCAGAAGGTGGTTCAAAATAATCCTCACGTTTTAACTGTAACTACTACTGTAAATAACTCAAAAGCTATACACGTCTATCAGAAATACGGATTTAAGGCTGATAAAAAAATCAAATTTCATAAGATGGATTGTCTAAGACTCATTAGATATCCCGATAATAAATAGGGGACTTTCACTATGAAACAAAATATTATACCCTGGGGAAAGCCCTGCTTCGGTGGCAAAGAGAGAGACTACGTGCTTAGGGCTCTGGACTCAACCTGGATTTCCGGCGGGGAATTTGTCGATAAACTTGAGGCTGATTTTGCCCGGATAATCGGGCGGCGGTTTTCGGTATCCACCTCTAACGGAACGACGGCCCTACACCTGGCGTTGCTGGCAGCCGACCTGGGCCCCGGCGACGAGGTTATCGTGCCCGGGTTTACTTTTGTGGCGCCGGCCAATATGGTGCTGCAGACCGGGGCGAAACCGGTCTTTGCGGATATCGATAAAGACACCTGGTGCATCGATGGCCGCTCGATAGAAAAGTGCCTGACTAAAAAATCCAGGGCTATTATCGCCGTGCATATCTATGGCAATATTTGCGATATGAATAAAATAATGGAAATCGCGCGCGACCGCAAACTTATCGTTATCGAGGACGTGGCTGAAGCCGCTTTTTCCAAATACAAAGGACAATACGCCGGCGACATCGGTGATATAGGCTGTTTCAGCTTCCAGGCGACCAAGACTATGACCACCGGCGAAGGCGGTATTGTTCTTACGGATAATCCGGAATTCATCAAAGAAATGAGAGTTCTACGCGACCACGGCATGCGGCAGAAAAAACGCTACTGGCACGACCGCGTGGGCTTTAACTACCGTCTCACCAACCTGCAGGCCGCCCTGGGGTGCGCCCAACTGGAGATGCTGGATAACATCATCAAGCAAAAAGCGAGAATTTACCGGGAATACAAAACCAGACTATCAGCCGTGCCGGGCATCAAGTTACAATACGTCCCCGCCGATGTTTCGCCCGTTATGTGGACGGTTGCCCTGCAAATCGACCCGGCTTATTTCTCCGGCGATAGGGATTTTGTTATGCAAAAAATGCTCGCCGCTGGCATTGAAACGCGGCCCGGCTTTTATCCCTTTAGCGTCATGCCTATTTACGATTGTCCTAAATTGCCGGTTGCCGAAGAAGTCAGCCGGAATATCATCAGCTTACCCTCTTTTACTTCTATAAAAAACTCGGAAATAGAGTATATCTGTCATAAACTTCTCGATTTAATGGGGTAAATATAATAACTAAAATTGGAGTGAAAAATGGAAATAGAGATTAAATCCAACCTGTAATCTTGTTACTGTAAAGGATGGCCGTGTTGGCATAATCTTTTCCATCTCAATAAAAATGACTAGAAGGTATCAAAGATGGATGTATCTGTAATCCTACCAACGTACAATGAAAGAGAAAATATGATTGAACTGATCGATGCTATTATGGAGCAGCTATTGCCCATGAATATAGACAAGGAAATCATTGTTGTTGACGATAATAGCCCTGACGGCACCGGAAAACTTGTTCAGGACCATTTTGCTGAAAACAAAGAGGTGAAGGCGTTTATTCGTACCGAAGAAAGAGGGTTTGCCACGGCCATTAGATACGGCATAGAAAAATCCTCAGGAAAGATAATTGTGGTAATGGATACCGACTTTAACCATGACCCGAAAATGTTGCCCCGCATGATTAAGTTTTTGGAGTACTACGACATCGTGGTCGGTTCGCGATTTACCAGCGGTGGCGGCATGTATGACAATACTAGATATTTATCCAGCTATTTTTACAACTTCCTTATCAGGATTACTCTACTCACCCGACTTCAGGATAATCTTTCCGGGTTTTTCGCTATCCGCAGGAAATTCCTGTTGCCCCTGGATTTTAACAAGATTTTCTGGGGTTACGGGGACTACTTTTTCCGGCTATTATTCTATGCCGAGAAATCAGGGGCTACTATCCTTGATATTCCGGTTACTTACCAGAAAAGAAAAAACGGAGAGAGGAAGAGGCGCCTTCTCTCGGTTCTGGTTCAGTACTCTATAGCTTTAATTAAGCTGAGATTTTTTAAGTAAAGGAGTCCCATGCCGTATATATTATTATTAATAACGCTAGTCGGGATGGTGGCTTCACAGCTATTGTTGAAAAAGGGTATGCAGATGGTTGGGCAGTTCCCACAAGGCTTCCCGGAAATTGTTCGTTTCTTTTTAAAGGCTTTTTCTAATCCCTATGTGCTCGGCGCTTTAGGGGCGGTCTTCATTGGCGGGTTGGCCTGGATTGCTGCCGTATCCAAATCAGATTTAAGCCGCTCCTATCCGGTCCTGGCTCTTTCTTACGTGCTGGTGGTGCTGCTTTCCATCCTGGTTTTCAAGGAAGAGGTAACGCCCCTGCGCTGGATAGGGGTTATCTTGGTCGGCTTGGGTGTATTTTTGGTGGCGAGGACCTAAAAAGCTGGCGACAGTGTAGAATGATTAACATCGGAGGTATCCAAGCTAGGAGTTCTTACAGGGGATTTGAGACATTACCCTAGATTCCAGCGGGAAACCCTGCATTGTCTTCAAAAATATAATGGCAGCTCTCGATTGGACATTTATAAAAACATAGGCGTTATGAGACCTTCTCTATATCGCCTAGCTTTAACCTTATGCCAAGTACGAACTGGGTCACATCCTATTAAATGTTTATAGTAGCTTGACACTCATGATAACTTTTTGTATGATTTGACCACTAACTTTTTTAGAATTCGGCAAATGTCAATACAGATCGGAATCATATAGTGATATGGGATTTAGCAAGTTAATAAATAAGATGACTATCAACAAGCCAAATTATGTGGACATCATTTTCTATTCCCTTTTCCTCATACTATGCTATTTATGCTTCAACCAGGGGGATATCCTTCATGCGGGAGGAAGTTCTTTTACATACCTGAACGGACATATTAAGGATTTTTATGATGTCAACAAGACCCTCATGGGCGGAGCTGCCTACCTTCCCTCGACTTATATACTTTTTGCTATCTGGAACATACCTATTAAACTACTTGGCATAGTTAGCCAGGCTACAATGAACGTCGGGTACCTTATTTTCTGGTATAAGCTTCTACCAACAATATTCTTAGTTGCCTCAGCTTATTTCCTGTACAAGATTGGTAAAATAATTGGCTTAAGTAAAGGCAATGCAAAGTTAATGACAATAATATGGGTGTCATCGCCCATTCTTATTTTCAGCCAGTTTATATTTGGGCAGTACGACATTTTCACAATATTCTTCGTATTGGCCGGTTTATACTATTATCTCCAAAAAAAGACATTCCTTTTCATATTATTCTTCGGTATCTCATATACATTCAAATATTTCCCCTTATTAATGTTTATCCCGTTAATTCTATTAATAGAAAAAAACCCTCTTAAATTAATAGCATACACATTTATGTCATTAATCCCCGCCGGTATCGAGATATTATTTTACATTGGTTCTCCGGCATTTGTATCAGGGGTATGGGGATCGGATGATTTACTGTTTCGTATTAATCAGGCATCAATAACCATATGGCCCGGCATTGGCATATACCTGTTCCTGCTTATCTGGTTTATTATCTGTGGTATATGTTATTACATTACACAATCGAAAGACAGAAATACTTTTTACGAGAGGTCATTCTATATTTGCCTTGCCGTATGCTGCCCATTATTCACATTGGTCCAATGGTATCCACAGTGGCTTCTTTTTATGACACCATTTGTTGCAATTACAACATTCATGAGTAGAAAAACTAAATTTTTCCTATTATTGGATTTTTTGATGATGATTTCGTTTGTAGGATTTACCGTATGTATTTTTCAAAATAATGTAGACCAGCAAATGCTGACTCTTGGAATATTGGGGAAATTTAACCCTAATCTCACAAATCCAGATATAGTATTCAGAATGGCCCAATTGTTCAGCTTCGGCGTTAAACCAGTTGGTGCACTTAGGGATATATACTTGACTCTATTTTGTGCAATGATGGTATTGAATGTGTATTTCAAATTCCCCGGTAAGAGTAATGTCTGGGAAGGCGATAACAAACTCGTACCAGTGCAAGAATACTGGAACTACGCGCGGCTGCGCTTTTTCGGTGGTATAGCAGTTTTTATCATACCAGCGTTTATAGCTTATTTTGTTACGTTACTTGCTCGTTGAGGTGAACCTCATTGTTAGGATAGGGACTATGAGTCCTGCTTGAACTAGCAGAGTGTCACTTCTATAAAATGGGTCTAATACAATATCACCAGGCCGAAAATAGATCTGTTTCTTGAAATCGTTTATATGAGCATCGAGGTTTTGACCTTGGCATGGCACGGTATAATTGGGTTAAAGTCAACCTAATTTCTGAAAGTATTTGAAGAATAATTATCATTTTCTCTTCAAAACTAATATCATTTCAATTCCATTCTTATACGCGAGTTCAATATCGAATTGAAAATTTATTTCTTTCATCAAAATCGTAGCAATCTCTAGGATTTCAATCTGAGTCCAAGCATGGTAATGGATACTATAATCAATTTGAATAAGTCTGTCTACTCGCCACTCTGCCTCAGTATTATCTTTGATTTTGTCAACATATTTAACCCATTCCTCAAATGCCATTCTTTTTGAATTTGCGCCACCATCTTTATAATCATCAAGTAAATGCCTTGTGGGTGTCACAGGTCTATCACAGTCAAAAGTAAAGCGCTTGTCAGGAATAGCCATATATAATATGCCGTCGCATCTTAAGACTCTTAACATATTAAAGGTTGCTCCTATAGGGTTCTGGCAATGTTCAAGAAAATGATTCGCAATCACGAAATCTTGACTTCCGTCGGATATCGTTTTTAGGCATTCACCGTCATCAATAATATCAACATTTACAATTTCTGTTGGGGCGATTTCAGGGTATCGTTGTCTAAGCTGAGATGTAGAGAACTTATCCACGTATTTGACGATTGTTGATTTTGGTACTTTTAGAGGTAAATTGAGAGCGCCAACTTCTATACCAATACCTTTTATATAGATATGAGCTATAATTTCTCGGTCTAAAACAATTACATTATGGTCATTATTCATTAGTTTGTTCTTTAGATTATTTGAGCCCCAGATTTCTCCCTAATTTTGCATTAGCAACTCTGCCGTTTGCTACGCATTATTTCACGCAGTATTATTATTGATCAGGAAAAAGAGTCCTTTCGACTAAACCGATTTGGTTATACCACGCATATTTTTGTTCAGATTCTATGCGAGCTTTCTCAGCAACTGTTGGAAGAGATTCAATCTCGGTCACCAACGTTGACAACTTGTCATACCATTCGTATGACCTAGCCAGGAAACCATTCTCCTTATCTCGGATAGCCCTGGCATAGGTGAAAATGGGGGATGCCACAGTAACCGTACCGACAATCCCAGCCTCAAAATACTTGAGCTCAGACTTGCAATTCGTAAACTCATTATCTTGGATCGGCACTAGGTTAACTTCTACCTCTCCGACTAAGCGCTGCAAGTTCATAAAGTCATGTAGAGGGAGAAATTCAAGCCGCGACTTATGATTTTGGATCGTGCCTCTTAGTTCCAGGTAGCCGACGACTCTTATTACAATGCGGGGGTTAATCTCTATAAGGCGCTCCAACGCGTCCGATATAATCTCAAAATCTTTGTTGTGCGAGGGTGTTCCGCTGAAATATCCTAAGTGAATTTGTCCGTTCCGCTTAAATTGCCTGGATTTCTTGTATTGGTAGATCCGGTCCGAGATGTCCATCTGTTCTTTGTTGAGGAAATTCGGAATGACTGAAACCGGTTTGTTGGAAAATTCCTGTATGCGAGCTGCAAGATATTCGTTTGTAGTTATAACCTTGTCACAAAGGGTCAACGCCAAACCGAGACGACTAGTATACGCGAACCAGAAGTCCCAGACGTTCGGATGGTTCAGGTCTTGATTTAGGGTATCCAGTATGAGATGAACATAGGCTGTATCAAAAACACGATCGTCAATATCGTAAAATACTGGCTTTCCTCTGTTTCGGGCTTTCGTGATCACCCGGTCTAACTTATCGTTGTAACGCGAGCGACAAACTACCAGCACATCAGCGACGTCAACCACTTTTTCGAGATCGTTGAGTTCATTGCAAGTGAAGTAGGCAGCCGACACATTATTCCCCTTCTCCCGCAATACCTGAATCATGTTGTACACGCGATATCGGAACGTGCTATTATCAGGATTCTCGTAATAATAAGCGACCCGTCGGTTCCCTTTGCCAAGCATTTTGAGCCTCTCTTGGAACGAGGAGACCCACGGGTCAGCATACTTCATCGGCGATACATTAATTAGATACATCAGACGGCTACCACTTCAATTTATTTAGTATACCATTGAAAGAAATGGTCCAGTCTCGTAAAATTCGATTTTTGTTGTAATTCCTAATTCTTTTATGATAGTTGGTAGCCAGTTTGACCCCATTTTCGATACCGTGAACAAGGCTATCAACATCCAACTGACAGCAGAGTATGTTCCTAGAGTAATTATTAAGACTGTGTTTATTGCTATACCGGGCAGTTACCGCCACCGCCCCACTGGCTGCCAGGTCCAGGGGGGGATAGCTGGGGTGGGGAGAGTACATCAAACAAAGCCCGAGGTCCATTTTCCGGACTAAAGCAGCGTAATCTGACCAGTTTAGGTTCTGACAGAAATGTGGGTTGTAGCCATCCCTAATACACAATGGCGGAATATTGTTGCCGACAAAGTAGATGTTCCATTCATCTGGATTAAGTACTCCTGTTGTGGCGGCTATCTTGATTACCTCCAGTCCCAGATAGAAGAGGTTCCTTAAGTTATTAGGACGTGCATAATAAAAGAAGTTTTTCTTTCCTTTTGGCTCCCGGTGATCGTAGTAAAAGAGCTTTTGAGACCACGATGGTTCAAACCACAGCCCGTGTTCACGAATATTTTCGAAGCCCTGAGAAACAAAATAGTCATAAAGCAACTTCGTATTGATAATAAATTGTAATCCCGGGCTACTTAGGATTTGCGTGCTGCGAATATGGTCATCCCCGAAGGGATAAAACGTTCTTTCATCTTCTTGCAATAAGTAAATGACTCTTTTCTCACCGAGTACGTCTTTCACACTCTTTGTAGTCCACCATGATGTCGTCAGGAAAACATCCCCATCTCCCACGGGGACTTCGGCCATTGAATCATTGTAATCAACGTACAAGAATTCAACATTTCTGAAAAATGGAATGCCATTGGCCTGCAAGATAAGCGAAAAATTCCTTTTTTCAGCCTTTCCAGTTCGCGTAATGATACGCAAATCACATTCCCAACTATCAGCGAGAAGGGCGGATAGTATGATGGCCGTAGCGACACCGCCAAATAGGCTCTCGCTATTGATACTATCTGTCACCATATTAAGACGCCGTTCTGTGCGTGGAATAGTGAAGACGTGAATCGGACGTAACGTTACAAATCGCTCATGAAGGACGCCTTCCACATCCGGAGGGCTTTGAGCAGAAGTACTCACCTGTTCGAAGCTATCTGGATTGTAATTCCGCAGTCTGCTGTCGATCTTTCTTTCAAGTGTCAACGCATTCATCCTTCTCAAATAACGGAGAAATTTTTTCAGGTTTGCCGCGTTCAGGTTTCGCACAAACAGTTTTGGCTCCTTTACAAACTTAAGCGCTAAATTCACAAGCAGCCTTCTTCGTGTTCCCAAGGGCAAGAGTTTGCTCACCGCTGTCCGTAATGCGTTAATCTAAAAACTCCCTCGGCTTTTATTCGAAGCCATTTTCATGAACTTGTCTCGAGCATATTCTATCTCTGTTCTTTATCAGAATCAACCATTTTAGGTGAGGTTCCGTAAAAAGTTGGTTATTTTTCGGCCCGCCCAAAAATATTTTACCTAAATGCTGTACCTTATATCTCCGAGTTGTCAAATTGCCTGGGTTAGCCCTTTTTATCGCCTTCGTGATCATATAACCAAGGCGTATCTTTCCAGTCTCCCCTTCGTGGGAGCATTTCTCTTACCGCAGGGATGCGCCTTTGATATTAGCTCAGGCAACGTTGCGTTTAAATCGTATTTTTACTTTAAACCAAAAGCTTCGCCAGCCTTCGTTCAGGACAATTCTGATTGCACTCAGCCCGAGCTCGTAATAATAACGCCTTCGCGTGCCGGTACGCAACACCTTCTCGACCACTTTATGATATCTCCTCCAGAGTTGCATGGCTACCCCGCGCTGCATCTGCTGTATCTGCATGTCGAGGCTATTTATCTGGGAGTCTTTAGTCTGCAGGGTAGAGTTAAGCCCGGCTATCTGGGAGTTTTTAGTCTCTAGGTCAGTGTTAAGCCCGGCTATCTGGGAGTCCTTGGCTTGAAGAACACTGTTAAACTCTAGCGAATGATAATAACTTTGATGCAGCATTGCATATGTAACGGCCTTTTTTAGCTCCTCTGTCGTAGCAGTCAACTCCATCGTTTTCTGAGTTATTATTTCCATTGACCGGCGAGCTTTATCTTGGTCTTTCGTCCACAGGCCTGATATCCTGTTCTGCATGACCGCCCCGCTATAATAACGCAGGCGCTCACTAGTCACAGCCCAAATATGAGCTGGAGAGGAAACAAAGGATAATCTTCTTATCATATCCCAGTCTATGAGTACATCAAGCTTTTCGTCGTATCTGCCAGCCTTCTCAAGAAGTGACCTAGAATGAAGGATGCACTTATGATTGATATAGTTCTGGGTAATGAGCATCCAAGGGTCAACATCTTGTCTGAGCTCAAATTCCCGGCCAATTTCTCGATAATTCTCATCAAGTGAGACTTCGTACCAATCGGTATAAACAAAATCCCTCTTCTGACTGAGCGCTGCTTTTACCAGGACCTCGAAATGAATCGGGTATAGAATGTCGTCGTCATCCAGATATCCGACATATTCTCCCTGGCTATTGGCAATACCTACATTCAGCGCGTGTGACTTCCCTTTGTGTTCGGCCTGGATGTACCTGATTCTCTTGTCTTCAAATTCTTCGATAATATCCCTTATGTCTTCACCGCCGTCATCAACGATTATCAGACTCCAGTTCTGGTATGTCTGGTTTATGATGCTTTTAATAGCTCTGCCGATAGTTCCTCTGCCATTATAGGTAGGCATGAGAATATCGATTGCCGGCCCTTTTGTAACCGCCAATTTTTTCTTTCTAACGAAGAAACTACAGATAAGCCATTTCTTAAAAGGCAGTTCATGCCAGGTAATCTCCTCCTCATATTGACCTAATTCGGTGAGCAGGGTGTCTTTGAAGAACACCCTCAAGTGTCCAACGAAAGGAACGCGTAAGCCATCGAGGACGGAGACTATTATCCTGCCGCCGTTCCTTGCCACCCGTACCGCTTCATTAAGTATCTTCCTTGAGTCTTTAAAATGCTCTAGAACCTCGGGTATGAGGACGCTGTCGAAGGAGTTATCAGGAAAATCCAGGCTGTTGGCATCCATGACCATGAACCGGGCTTTGGCGGCCAGCTTCTCTTTCTTCGCCAGGTCGGTGGCTTGGTTTACCCTCGGCGCGCTGATATCTACGCCGACGATATCAAAGCCAACCTTGGCCACCTCGATGGATAGGTCACCGTTGCCGCAGCCTATCTCCAGCACCTTTTGCCCCTCTATCAGGTGAGAGAGAAGCTTCAAGCGCTGCTCTTTTTGCGCAGGGGTCGTTGGTTCATCCTGAATAATTTTCCCATTTATTCTATCAATAGCGTACTTTCTAGTTTCTTCTAATGTTGACCTATCAAACTCATCAGTCTTAACATCAAGGATTCCATGTCTTACTTCTTTCTCATACAGCTTGTTTTGTTTTACATATTCATATAATGGGCTAACCGGAAAAGCGGTAAACACAACAAATCCCACCCACGCGCATTTTGGCTTAAGTTCTTCAGCCAGTTCAATGGTCTTTTGTATTTCTTCTAGAGTTTCACCTGGAACACCAAGAATCAAGCTTGCCCCTGTCTTGATACCAACCTTTTCACAGAGGTCATAAGCTTTTCTTATTTGCGCATGGTTAATCTGCTTGTTTAACAAATCCAAGACCCGCGGGGAGCCGCTTTCAACCCCGAACCATATTAGTTCGCACCCGGCGTTTTTCATTGCCCTTAATAATTCTTCATCTACGGTATTAACTCGGCTTTCACACTCCCACTTGAAATGAAGACCTCTTTTTACAATTTCGTCGCAGATATCCATAACCCTTTGTTTATTTGCTGTAAAAAGGTCTTCCCGGAAATATATCCCTTGTGCTTCATATTGATTAATCAGTATATCTATTTCGTCTACTACATTCTTCGTGCTTCTGAATCTGTATTTCTTCCCGAAGGCCACATTGTTGCTACAAAAAGCGCAGGAATAAGGACACCCTCGAGAAGTGCCTATGGCGTAGACTGGGTGGACCGATAAAGAGTCATCCCCTCTGTATTTATCCATCGGAAACAAATGCCTTGCCGGAAAAGGTAGCTCATCGAGGTTCTCTATAAGCTCTCGCTTTGGGTTGACTACTATTTTTTCTTGACGCCTAAAGCTTATACCCTTAACATCTTTATAAGATTTCCCTTTGTCTAATTTTTCCCATAGTTCAACGGCAGTTCTTTCACCTTCGCCATACACACATATATCGAAACATTTATATTTAAGCGGATAAGTGGGCAAAGCGTTAGCATGAGCCCCTCCGATGACGACGGTGATTTTTTTATCAATCTGTTTTACTATGGTTGCTATATCTATTGCCCTTTGAAATGAAAGCGTATCAGAGGTTATCCCTACTATTTTTGGTTCTATTTCAGCAATACGCTTTTTGATAGCGTCATCATTTAGCCCCTCAGCACCAACATCAATTACGCTAACATCGTAATCCTTTTCTAAGACTGCCGCGATATATCCCAAACCTATCGGAAAACCACTAGCACCACCAAATTGATAAAATGGTGGCGTATCCGGATTGATTAGTAGTGTTTTAGTTTTCAAACTGATTTTATCATGCAGGATTTCATTCAACTCCACGGAATTCTTGACACAAAGTATATTTATATATGTCTTGATTCCAGGAATTGAGGTTTTTTCTAAAACGTGATTTTTCCAATCTTCAACGTTATTTTCAGCCAGTTTATTAATCTCTCTCTTAGTATCATTTACAAAGTATATTTCAAAGCCAAATTGAAGGATTTTTTCAAGTAGATCCGACGGATTATAACCTGCTTTTCTCAAACACTTCGGGTTAAACTCTACAATCAAACTTATATCCGCAGTATTTCTTAGTAGTTTCTCCATTCCTTCTAGTACGTGGATTTCATGGCCTTCCGTGTCAATCTTAACAATAACGGGCACTTTTGGCGCTTTATTTATTAAGCTATCAAGAGTTGCTGCTTGAACATCCACTACTTTGGAAACTCTTGTTATCGGATTTTCATAGAAACCACAGCAGTCCGATGCCTCTGTTATATTGAACTTTCTGGTTTCGTTTTTATTTGAAAGAGCTAGGTTATGCACCTTAACGTTCTTTAGCTGGTTCAATTCTTTATTTCGTCTAAGTATTTCACTGGTTTCAATAACTGGTTCAAAGGATATAATTTTACATTTCGGATTTTTCGTACCAACAAGAAGCGTATAATAACCATAATGAGCCCCGATATCTATAAAAAGCGTGTCATCCTTAAGGAAGCTCAACAATAAATCCGAAGTGAAGTCCTCATATGGATTTTCACTAAAATAGGAAGCTAATCTAGGGGCAACAAACATTGGAAAGGTACGTTTATCTGGATTTACTACCTGGAGTTTTCCAAGGTCGTATTCGTATTCAAATTCTCCTGAGCTCATGCTTTCCCCACCTTACGGTCAACAGTTCTGCCCACCCCAACATACTTAAAACCTTCAGCCACCAATCTGTCTTTGGGTAGAGCATTGCGTCCGTCAAAAACAACATAGGGCTGGGTCATGGACCGCTTGATTCTCTGCCAATCGGCTTTATTGAATTCCGGCCATTCGGTAGCCAGGATGACGGCGCAAGCCCCTGCTGCTGCCGCATAAATATCAGACGCAAGAACCACGTCGGCTGGTAACATAATTTTGGCACTCTCCATAGCCACCGGGTCATACGCATGCAGCTTTACTCCTTCGGCAATCAGCTGGCGGGCAATGTCCAGAGATGGTGCTTCCGCAGCCTCATTGGTATCTGGCTTGAAGGCAAGACCAAGTAAAGTGATTTTTTTACCTTTGAGAGAACCCAAGAACTGCTTGAGACGGTCAACCACTATAACCCGCTGCCTGGTATTGACTTCGATAACAGCTTTCAATAACTTAAAATCGTAGCCTTTTTCGTCAGACAGAGAAGCCATAGCCTGGAGATCCTTGGGTAGGCATGGACCACCGTAGCCGATGCCGGGCTGAAGATGGGAAGTTCCAATGCGGGGATCGAGGCCTAGCCCCTTCACGACGTCATCTATATTAGCCCCAAGGGCATCGCAAAGGTTAGCGATCTCGTTGATGAACGAGACTTTTGTTGCCAGGAAGGAATTGGCGGCACACTTAATCATCTCCGCCGAGGTGACGTCCGTCACTAACAGTGGAGCTTCTATATCAGAATAGAGATGGCGCATTCCCTCAATCGCATCCTGATTATCACTACCAATGACAATACGGCTGGGATGATACCAGTCATTAACGGCTTGTCCCGTACGCAGAAATTCAGGATTGGCGACGTAGGCAAGCGATGTATCATCAAGGTAGCGTTTCATGATCATCGCTCCCGTTCCTGGGGAAACAGTGCTTTTCACTACCATAATCAACGGGCTGCGTGCCGCCTCTCGTACCTGGGACACAACGGCGTAAAGGTTGGAGAGGTCGGCTTTCCCATCCGATGATGTCGGCGTATTAACAGTTATCATAGCCACGTCGGCCTTAAACGAGACAGGGAAATTTGGAACAAAGGTCAATCTGCCCGAGTCCAGCCCCTCCCGAAGCATCTCCTGAATACCCTTCTCGTAAATCAGGTTGCCAGGGTGATTCAGGAAGTTGAGCTTGGCTTGGTCGATTTCGACTCCGGTCACGCGATGGCCCGAGTTTGCTAAGCAGCAGGCTGCCACAAGACCAATATGGCCAATGCCGATAACTATGATATCCATCCCAATAACCCAATTTAAGCTAAAATATAAGGAATATCTAACCTCTAAGTGGAATTATACGTAAACAAAGTTACCATAATTTCGTATCACTGTCAATTTATGTACAAACTATCTCCCTCGGTTCTAAAAATTTTTTGCTTGCATTTACCCCTGACATGTGTTACGCTTTGTAGCAAAAGTAAAACAACGTTACAGACGTAAAACGTATAGAACTAACAATGAGCGAGAGTAGGTTCTCATCGCGCTGGCTGATAGTAATTCTGCTGCTCGTCATCTTTGGAGTAGCGCTTTACATCCGCGTCGCTCCAATTTATAACAATATTTTCGTTGGTGATAATGTAAAATACGCTTCTAATGATGCCTATTACTTTTTGCGCCAGGCTGACAATCTCGTACATCATTTCCCTCATTTCTCTTCCTTTGATCCATATTTGAATTATCCTTATGGCTTGCAAACAGGCTCGATGAACTTTTTTGTTTATCTCCTCGGTGGCATCGCCTGGCTTTTTGGGTTGGGTTCACCGAGTACTCATCTATTGGATGTCATCAGCGCTTACTTGCCGGCATTTTTTGGGGCGCTGACTGTAATCCCTCTATATTTTATCGGCAGGGCTTTGTTCAATCGGGGAGTTGGCATCATAGCCGCGGCTTTAATCGCTATTCTACCCGGGGAGTTACTGGGTAGAACACTTCTCGGCTTAACCGACAGGGATTCCCTTGAAATCCTGTTAACCACTTTGACGATGATGTTTATTATTCTGGCTGTGAAAAGCGCCCGGGAGAAACAACCGACCTTCCGGCGTCTTAATCGGCAGAATTTACCCGTTTACACTAAACCTATTATCTACAGTCTGCTATCCGGCATCTTTCTTGGGCTTAGCATCCTTACCTGGAGGGGTTCTTTCCTCTTTGTGATAGTATTCCTTGCCTTGTTCGTCATCCAGTCCATCTTTGATTATGCGGAAGACGAGTCCTTTGGTTACATTAGCTTCGCCGGTATCATAACTTTTCTCACGGCGCTCTTGATAGTTGGGGTAGTATCCCGCAGCCAGATATACTCGGGCGCTCTTGCTATTTCTCTTTTCATACCACTGGCTTTATCGGGACTATCATGGCTATTGCGACGCTGGAAGGCAAAGTCCTTTTCTTACTTTTTAACAGTCGTCGGCATTGGCGCGATTTGTATCGGTATTTTTTATGCCGCCAGTCCTTCTCTTTTCAGGTCCGTATTAGACCAATTTAGTGTTTTTGTTCCGTCCCGAGCCACGCTCACGACTACCGAGATGGGGTCTATCCTCTTTCCGGGCGGCTTGTTCACGCTTACCGTTATTTGGAATAACTATACCACCAGCGTTTTCCTTAGTCTTATCGCTTTGATTGTGCTTATCTATCTCTATTTCCGGCGAAGCAGGGCTGAAGATTTGTTTATCCTTGTGTGGGGCATGATAATGCTCTGGGCTACTCTGGATATACGACGTATCGCTCCTTTCTTTGCTGTCACTGTCGCTCTGCTGACCGGCTACCTGTCTGTTATTCTCTATTACGTTTTCCAATTTGCACTCAACTATGTGACAGGTAGAAGTAATAATGACGTATCGTCACGACTTTTAGAATTTCTTAGCTTAAAAGGGCAGGCTGCGGCTAAGCCTTTAGTTGAGGCGTCCCCACAGGTCGATTACTATAACACGCTTGGCGTTCCTAGAGATGCAACTCGTAAACAGATAAAGAAAGCTCACGCAAGGTTGGTCTTTAAGTATCAAACTAGCGGCAGTTTAACCGATGAAAGTAGAGAGAGGCTAAGGCAAATAGACCGAGCCTATTCCATACTTGTCGATTTCCAAAAGCGGGCTGCCTATGACGGTTCGGAGTATGACGCGGCGGCACAAGAGAAAAGCAAGCCCAGAACATCCAAGAGAGGCGAATTCCGGTTAGCCAATGGGGTAAATATTGCTATCGCCGGGCTAGCTATTTTCTTTCTTGTCCTTTTCCCTAACTTTAAACCAGCTGCCGGTACTATCGAGCAGACAAAGACATTTATCCCCAATGATGCCTGGCTTAGTTCCATGGTCTGGTTAAAGGATAACACGCCGGAGCCTTTCGGCGATGCTAACTTTTACTACGACTTGTGTCAAACACCTTTCAACTATCCAGAAACCGCTTATGGAGTCACCGCATGGTGGGACTTCGGCTATTGGATACTAAGGATTGGTCACCGCATTCCTAATTGCGACCCCGGCGCGGGCGCCCGAGAATCAGTAGCACGTTTATTGATATCCCAGAATGAAACCGCAGCTAATGAACTAGCTAACATCCTAAACTCTAAATATGTCATTGTTGACGATGCCACAGTTACCGAGATGGTTTATGCGATAACGACCTATGCCGGCACCACCAGTGAGCAGTTTTTTGATATGTACTTTATACTTGGCAACGATGGCAAGCTAAGACCGGTTGTTTACTATTACCCCCAATATTATCAATCTCTGGCTGTCAGACTTTATATTTTTAATGGGAACGAGATAGTTCCTGATAGCATCGATGTTATCTCTTATGTAGAGAAGGTGAACAATGATGGGACACGCTATAAACAGGTAACAGGCGATAAGACCTTCAACAGCTATAAAGAGGCGACTGATTATCTCGCCAAGCAGACTACAGGCAATTACAGGATAGTCAATGCGAGTCCTTTTGTGAGCTCTGTACCACTAGAACGGCTCGAGCATTATAAGCTCGTATATTCATCCAATCAGTCTTCATTGGTCTACTTAGAGAAAAACGTGCCGGCGTTGAAAATTTTCGAACGCATCGATTAATGACTACTCATGTTCTAGAAGGAATGACCTCGCTATTCACTGCACAGTCGTTTGACAGGACTAAAGCCGAAATCTATACTGTTACCCAGAGATAGCCTATAGAAGCGATGATCATTATGTTGGTGTTTGGCGACTGAACATGGCAGCATTTATCCACATTGTAAAGATTATCTGGCTGCGCCGTTCGCTAATAGTTGAACTTGTTAAGCGTGAGGTGAAGCTGCGTTACCGTGGAACATGGCTTGGTTTTTTGTGGAGTCTGCTTAACCCCCTCATCATGACGGTAGTTTATACCTTGGTCTTTGTCTACTTCTTCCGCGTAAGCACTCCTAATTACTCTGTTTTCCTGTTTTGCGCGCTGCTGCCCTGGAACTGGTTTAGTGAAGCGATAATGTCAGGAACGGATTGCTTTGTAGGGCGTTCCGGGTTCGTACGTGATGCTATTTTCCCCACCGCAATTCTACCCGTTTCTTTAATAGGATCAAGCATGATGAACTATGTGTTTTCCCTGCCTATCCTGCTGATAGCGTTGCTTGCATTCAGAGTTCCATTTGGCTGGAGTCTGCTTACCTTACCCTTGATTATGGCAGTGCAATTTTTATTTACGCTGGGTATTGTTTTCATCCTGGGGACGTTTAACGTTTTCTTTCGTGATTTGCGTTACATCGTCCAAAATCTTATGATGGCCCTCTTTTTCTTGACACCAATTATGTATGATATTAACACTATCCCAGAGAATTTCCGGATTCTCCTAAAGTTAAACCCAATGGAACACTTAGTTAATGACTACCGGAGCATTTTCTACTACAACAACTGGCCCGACTGGGGGGATACCGGGATAGTCGTTGCTATCAGTCTTGTATTTATCGTTCTGGGTATATGGGCTTTTGAAACGCATAGGGAGAGTTTTGCTGAATACCTATGAAAGACGCTATTGTACTGGAACATGTAAGTAAGAATTTCAAGCGCTTCGCCGTATCGGGGCAAACCACGCTCAAAGACGCAATATTAAGAGGGAAGATCTTCCAGATGGGACGTTCTGCTGGGTATGTAGAAGCACTAAAGGACATCTCCTTTTCTGTGCCGGAAGCTACGGTGCTCGGCATTATCGGCCCTAACGGAGCAGGCAAGAGCACACTGCTGCGGATTCTCGCCGGCATTTACCGTCCGACCTCGGGGCAAGTTAATGTTAAGGGGCGTATCTCGGCGTTGCTAAGCCTTGGTCTTGGGTTCCACCCCGAGTTCTCCGGACGAGAAAATATTATCATCAGCGGGCTGGCTTTAGGTTTATCCCGCAAGCAGGTTGCCGATATTTCTGATGATATCATCCAGTTCGCCGAGCTTGAGGAGTTTATCGATGCACCGATGCGTACCTATTCCTCTGGAATGTATATGCGGCTGGCCTTCTCTGTCTCCGTCAACATCAACCCGGATATCCTGCTTCTCGACGAAGTGCTAGCTGTCGGCGATGCCAGTTTTGCCCAAAAAAGCCGGGCGCGTATGGAAGAGTTCAAGAATAGCGGCAAAACCATCGTTCTGGCAACGCATGACCTCGCCACAGTGGAGAACTGGTGCCAGCAGGCAATCTTTTTATACGGTGGTCAGATATGCGGCTTTGGCAAACCCAAGGAGGTTGTCGCCAAGTACCGGGAAATAGCGCTCGGCGGACCTCATTAAGAGGCATATTATATTTAGGGTGGAGTGGGATGCAGGATGAAAATTCTGTATAGCGTCACAGGTGCTGTCTTCGGGGGAGCTGTCGCTCATGTGCTTAGCCTGATGCGAGCCGATGTCAAAGCCGGACATTCTGTAGGTCTGGTTGCCGCCCCCGAGCCACGCCTGATGTCGGAAGCCAAGGATATCGGTGTCCATGTCTTTCCCAACCCCTATTTTGTCCACGGGGTACAGCCACTCCAAGACATCCGGGCACTGTGGCCAGTGTTCCGGGGCGTTCAGAAATTCAAGCCGGATATTATCTCGGCGCACTCAACCAAGGCGGGATATGCCGCCCGCTTCGCCGGCGCGATTCTAAGAAAGAAAGTAGTTTTTACCGCTCACGGCTGGCCTTTTACCGAGGGACGAGGTGCATGGCAGAGGTGCCTCTTAGCTCTGGTGGAACGGTTGGCTTCTATGGCGACGGTAACTATCATTTGCGTTTCTGCCTATGACCAAGAATTAGCCCTGAAATTCAAGGTAGCCTCGCTCGAGAAGCTGGTGCTGATTCATAACGGGGTGGACCCTGCCCCCCTGCTCAACGCCAGGGGCGAACAGGTACGCCGGGAATTCGGATTGGGAAAGGTGCCGGTACTCGTTATGGTAGGGCGACTTACCCAGCAGAAGGACCCCCTAACACTGCTGGAGGCCTGCCGACTGCTTGAGACAAACTTCAGGTTAATGATGGTCGGGGATGGCGAACTGCGCGATAAAGTGGAGGAATTCGTCGCCCGAAACAATCTACGTGACAAGGTCACTTTTACCGGAGAGAGAAATGATATCCCCGAGATTCTGGCCGCCAGCGATATTCTGATACTTGACTCCCGCTGGGAGGGACTTCCCTTGATCATTATTGAGGCCGAGATAGCCGGGCTGCCCGTGGTGGCCTCGGGGGTTGGCGGCGTGCCGGAGCTGATTGAGGACGGTGTTACCGGTTTTATTGTCCCGCCGAGAAATCCGCAGGCACTGGCGAATGTAATACAGAAGCTCCTTGGTGATGCGAATCTGCGCCACCGGGTCGGGTCGGTCGCCCGTGAGAAGGCCCTCCGTGAGTTCACTTTTCAACGTATGTTGACAAAGACCCAACAGTTATATAAGGATATTCTCAAGAATAAAGCCTGATTTGGTACTAAACCGAAAGGTTTAATAAGTATCTATTATTCGGTGTTGAATTAACCAGGAGATGAGGTGTAGAAAAGATAATGATTTGGGTATCATTCGTGTGTGCGCTGGCGGTAAGTTATTTCAGCTTTCCTTTGATAATCCCACGGTTGGCTAGGGCTGGCATCACTGGAAAAGACCTGAATAAACCAGGACAGCCCGAAATCGCGAATATCGGCGGGCTGGTTACTGTGGCCGGTTTTAGCGCAGGAATTCTCCTTATAATTGCTCTAATAACTTTTACGGATTTATTCAACTTCATTAATCTTCAATATTTGCTGGCGGCATTATCCACCGTGCTCACTGCCGTGTTGATTGGTATTGTTGATGACTTCGTCTCCCTTAGGCAATGGTTTAAGGCGCTAACACCTATATTCAGCGCCCTGCCCCTTATAGCCGTAAAGGCAGGCGATACCACCTTGGGTATCCCCTTTTTTGGTCAGATTGACCTCGGCATTATCTACACCCTGGTTCTCGTGCCTATCGGCGTTACCATAGCCGCAAACGGAGTTAATATGCTGGCTGGATTCAACGGACTGGAAACAGGGATGGGCCTGGTAGGCATGGCAGCTTTGGCGGTTATCGCCGGCTTCCTCGGTGAGAACACCGCTCTTACTATTTTACTGGCGGCTATGGGCGCCCTTTTAGCCACGCTCCGCTTTAACTGGTACCCTGCCAAGATATTTATCGGGGACGCCGGTACCTTCAGCATCGGAGCGATGATGGCCACGGCGGTTATCATCGGCAATTTTGAGCTGGCTGGGGTAATCATCATGATTCCCTATGCTGTAGACTTCTTCATCAAGGCGGCCAATCGTTTCCCGAGTCATGGCTGGGAGGGAATATACCGAGACGGTAAGCTATATTGTCCCGAGTCGAGAGTTAAGGGGCTGGCGCAGCTAGTAATGAAGCTGACAGGAGGCGTTAGCGAGAGGAACCTAACGCTGATTTTAATCGGTATTGAAGTAATTTTCGCAGCTATCGCTATTTGGCTTTTCCATTAATATTTTACCTACAGCGTGTCAGGGGGAGCTCTTAAATCTCCGGTCAAATTTCTTCAATGTCAGCCAGGCACAGAATGTGGCGATAACCGCGATTAAAATACTCGCCACGACATCAATTGGATAATGTAAATGTGCCGCTATTCTGGCAACACCTACCAGTATTCCCAAAACCCCCAGTAAAATGCCCAGCTTACGCCGGTAAACGAAGATTACTGCCGCGGTAACCGTGGCTGCTAAAGTGTGGTCGGAAGGAAAGCCGTTATCCGGCAAGTGGGGAATCAGCGGCTGAATATTCTCGACGACAAAGGGTCGAGTGTCGTAATATAACATTCCCGCGATATACGCTATCAGAAAAGCGAGCCCGAACGAGAGAATTACCAGCTTGATAATGCTCCACCGTACTGTTTTTTCGGAGAAGATAGTTGCCACGACAGCTATCAGCCCCACAACAATAATAAGATACTGGCCAGCAATGGTGATTAATTCGGTCATAACCGCTATGTCGCCTGGTGTTTGTAGAATTGTTTTATCTGCTCAACGACAAATTCGATTTGTCTATTTTCAATCTCAGGGTACATTGGCAGAGAAAGGACGTCCTTCGCGATTCTTTCACTCGCCGGGAAATCACCGGCTTTATAGCCTAGTGTCCGGTAGACTTCCTGCAAGTGCAGCGGCAGGGGATAGTAAATGGCGGTACCGATGCCCTGGGAATCAAGGTGTTTCTGCAAATCGTCCCGGCCGGGAGCGCGGATAGTATAGTAGTTGAACACGTGGTCGCAATGAGGGGCGACCCCTGGCACACTGATGCCCGCCAGTCCACCGAGCAGCTTAGCGTAAAGCTTCGCCTTCTGCTGCCGCTGCTCTATCCATTTATTTATATACTTCAGCTTAACTCGGAGTACGGCTGCCTGAAGAGAATCGAGCCGGCTGTTGAAACCATGGAGGAGAACGAAATATTTATCTTTGCCGCCGTGGTTCCGGAGCATTTCCGCTTTTTCGGTGATTTTTTCATCGTTAGTTACTATCATGCCTCCGTCCCCATAAGCACCGAGCATCTTGCTCGGGAAGAAACTTAGGCAGCCGGCATCGCCGAACGAACCGATTTTCCTACCCCGATATGCGGCACCAAAGGCTTGAGCGCAATCCTCGATGACTTTAAGATTATACTTCCGGGCCAGGCGCAGGATATCGTCCATGTTCGCCGGTTGGCCATAGAGATGCACCGGCAGGATGGCTTTAGTCTTCTTGGTGATTTTTTTCTCAATCTTTGCTGTATCAATGTTAAATGTCTGTGAGTCGATATCAACGAATACCGGCACTGCACCGCAGCGACTAATCGTTTCCGAGGTAGCAACGAAGGTAAAGGGGGTGGTGATTACCTCATCACCTGACGTTATACCACACGACAGCATCGAGATAAGGAGGGCATCGGTTCCGGAGGCGACACCAATGGCGTATTTCACCCCCAGATAAGCAGCGATATCCTTTTCCAGCGCTTTGACCTCCGGGCCAAGGATGAATTGCGTACCTTCTACCGTTTGTTTTATGGCCTGGTCAATTTCATCTTTAAGAGCCAGATGTTGCGCCTTCAAGTCAGTCAATGGTATCTTCATCGGTCTCCTAATCCACAGCAGTGCATTGCTCTTTCTCAACCTTATAGCGCTTGCCGCACTCGGTACAGGTCATGATGCCCTTACCTTGAAGCTTAACCCCGCATTCACAGACCCAGCCCTGAATACGCGCCGGATTTCCGTAGACCAGGGCATAGTCCGGAAGGTCTTTCGTCACCACCGACCCCGCCCCGATAAAAGCATACCGACCGATAGTATGGCCGCAGACTATTGTTGCGTTGGCGCCGATGGTGGCACCTTTCTTGACGAGCGTTGGCCGGAAATCGTGCTTACGGGATATGTGAGCCCGCGGATTGATAACATTGGTAAAAACACAGGACGGGCCGCAGAAGACATCATCTTCAAGCGTTACGCCTTCATAAACCGAAACGTTGTTTTGAATTTTAACACGGTTTCCTATTTTTACTCCGTTGCCGATATAGGTATTCTGGCCAAGGACGCAGTCCTTACCGATGGTAGCGTCGGGCATAACATGGCAGAAGTGCCATATCTTTGTCCCTTTGCCAATCTGGCACGGCTCATCAATCACGCTGGACTCATGGACATAAAAATCCATAACCTCACCCCCCAATGGGTATCACTTTACCGTCTGCTTCCAGAGAGCGCTGGCAGGATGACAGTATCTCCAGTACCCGGAGTCCATTGCGTCCATCCGTTCTCGGCTTTTTCCTGGCTTTTATCACATTGATGAACTCCTGGCATTCCAGTTTAAGGGGTTCATCATCGGAGACTTTAATCGCTTCCGGTTCGCCAGGATGCGTGATGGGTTTTTTCTCCACCCACTCGATTTCATGCTTGAAAACGACAAGCTTATCTTTAGAGGTATCATTGAACTCGGCCATTTCCCTATCGCCGATGACAACCAGCTTTTGCTCTTTATAGGGGTGCAACCATGAAACAAAAATGTGGGCTTTGGCGCCGCTCCGGAACGACATGTTGGTCAGAGTAATATCGGCAATATCATGATGAAGATAATAGCCGCCGTGGGTGCAAATTTCGAAGGGCATTTCCCCATCCAGGAGGGAGAGAATTACGGAGATATCATGAGGAGCGAAGCTCCAGAGGATATTCTCTTCAGTTCGTATCTTGCCAAAGTTAAGCCGGTTAGAGTAGATATACTGGATTTTACCTAGCTCTCCTTTATTGATAATTTCCTTCAGTTTGACCACAGCAGGGTGGTACTCCAGAAGGTGCCCTACCATCAAAATTTTGCTGTTCTTTTCAGCAAGCTTAACGAGCTCCTGCCCCTCTTCTATCTTCAAAGCCAGGGGTTTTTCCACAAAGGTATCTTTACCGGCCTGCAATGCCTGTTTCGCCATGCTGTAGTGAAGCGCGGCAGGGGTAGCAATGACAACCCCGGCGATGTCTTTATTCTGGAGGACGCGGGCAAAGTCCGTCTCTAAATCCACTCCCAGGTAAAGAGTCTTGAAATCAGCCAGTGCCTTGGCATCCACGTCACAGATAGTGTGGAGAGCACCAAGCTCGGCGAAGTTCCGCACCAGGTTCTTCCCCCAGTAACCACCCCCAATGACCGCGATATTTCCTGCCATTACTCGCCAAGCCTGATGATATTTTTATAGTTCAGTTTTCGCGTCGCGCCCCGGGTGTCGAAAACCAGTTTTGACCACCGCACAATCTGGTCGTAGTCGTAGGCGGTATGGTTAGTGGCGATAATAACGCAGTCCATTTTCCCCAGCGACTCTTGGGTAACTTCGATGGATTTTAAGACGTGGCCTTTGATATAGCTGGTTTCCGGTATATAGGGGTCATTATAGTCTACCTTGGCTCGCTTTTTCAGTAATAACTCTATTAGCTTCAGGGAGGGAGATTCTCTCGGGTCGCCGACATCTTTCTTATAGGCTATGCCGAGGACTAGTATTTTAGCGTCCTTAATAGATTTGCCGTGATTATTCAGAGCTTCCGCGATACGTTCTACCACGTAATAAGGTATCCGCTCGTTGATTTCACCTGCCAGCTCGATAAAGCGAGTATGGAAATCGTACTCCTTGGCTTTATCAGCGAGATAATAGGGGTCGAGGGGGATGCAGTGGCCACCCACGCCCGGCCCGGGGTAAAAAGGCATAAATCCGTACGGCTTGGTCGAGGCGGCTTCAATGACTTCCCACATGCTGATACCTAAAACATGGCAAAGCTGCGCCGTCTCATTCACCAGAGCGATATTGACGGACCGGAACACGTTCTCGAACACCTTGGTCATCTCCGCAACTTCGGCCGAGGATACCGGGTACACTTTATCCACTATCTGGCTGTAGAGCAGTAAAGCCATCTTGGTTGACTCGGATTCTATACCACCGACTATTTTGGGAACGTTCTTGAGGCTGTACTTAACGGTGCCTGGGTCAATCCTCTCCGGAGAAAAAGCCAGATAAAAATCCTTGCCCACTTTCAGTCCGTTTTTTTCCAGAATGGGCAGACACACCTCCCTCGTTGTCCCCGGATAAGTGGTGCTTTCGACGACGATAAGCTGCCCGGGACGGAGGCGCTTGGCTACTTCCTCGGTCTCGTAGATAATATAAGAAAGGTCCGGCTGTTTTGTCTTGGTCAGCGGGGTCGGCACGCATAAAGATATTGTATCGGCTTCGGCTAACCTGTCCTGGTTCTGGGTAGCCTCCAGCAGCTTTTTGCTCACGACATGAGCAAGCCTTTCACTGGTGACATCACCGATGTAAGACTCCCCACGGTTAACCGCATCAACCCGTCGCTTCTGGATTTCGACCCCGAGTACATGATAACCGGCCTCGGCGAAGGCTACTACCAGCGGTAGTCCCACGTAGCCGAGACCGATGACGCTTATTATGGCTGATTTGTCCCTTATCTTTTGCTCTAAATTATGTAACACTATCCTCGATATTCATATGATCAGGCAAGACTGCCGACCATTGCCGTAGGAGCGGAATTTTCATTACTGATTATATTACGGGTCAGCTAAACAAGCAAATTACCCCTCCGGTTTATCTCAAGAATTGCCCCAGAAAAACCCCAAGAGTTGACAATTATAATGACGCCAAGTAGGATATAGCTAGATAGAATTTCCACCAGTTATGGAACACAGTCGATCTGTTTTCGCTCATTCGCGGCGTCCGGGCCTCGTAGTCGAGGTGGTTCTGTGACCGAGGCATCTGATTTCAAAAAAGTCCTTATAATTGTCCACCTGCCCCGTTCTTCCCCCAGGATTGCCGGCATGGTCAAATACCTGCCGGAATTTGGCTGGCAACCAATTATCTTAACCGGGACGACGACACAATATAAGGACCTGCCAGCTAGAATTATCGAAACACCCTACCGAAATGCCTTGGGGCGTCTGGGTAATTTGTTCAAGTTTAAACCGGATGAAGATATTAGACGGCAGATAAAAGATGGCTTGAATATCACATCCAGGAAATCTATCTTGGATTTATTTCTCAATTTCGCATCAGAGGTCATTAATTACCCCTGCCTGGATAAAAACTGGATGCCCTATGCTATTGAAGCGGGAAGAAAGCTTTTACAAAACGAGCGAATAGATGCCTTATTTTCTACCTCTCAGCCGATAATCAGCCATCTTATCGCCAAGCAGCTAAAAACCGAGTTTAAAATGCCCTGGCTCGCCGACCTGCGCGACCTGTGGTCACAGAATGCCAATTACGGCTACAGCCGTCTAAGGCGGGCTTTTGACAGAAGACTGGAAATTAAGACCCTGGCCAAAGCCGATGC